>ERZ826396.13-NODE-13-length-215490-cov-5.125611_pt1 | contig 215490 bp, 261 predicted proteins | sample MGYA00519926_ERZ826396 | MGnify/ENA primary metagenome ERZ826396 (study PRJEB31778, sample SAMEA3449230) | human gut metagenome | biome: human gut; feature: human-associated habitat; material: faeces | place: United Kingdom | collected 2010/2012 ... | reverse complement strand
GCGTGAGATCGCTGCCGTTGACCTGAACACCGACGATAATATTCTTCTCCGCAGCCGCCGGTGCATGAGCCGCCTGACTGTGTGTGTACGCTGCATCGTAGTTGCCCTTGAGCGCGGCAGTCAGGTCATTGGCGGAAAGGCCCTTGCCGTCCACTTTGTCAACTTTCCCTTGCAGCAGCGTGTGTATTTTGCTGATCGCATAACGCAGCTTATCAAGAGATACCCATTTTGTAGCCATAATCAAAATCTCCTTTTCTGAATTCCTAAGTCCTTAAAAATATTGTCGATGTCCTCGTTTGACGCTTCCTCCAGCTCACCCCCTTCTCCAGAGGCTGGCTGGCGCGTATCAACATATTTTCCTTCAAGTGGGTCGTATACCCACCAAGTGCCGTTTCGCGGTTCCGGATACCGCATGGCGGCTGTCTCGGCACCATCTTTCGCATCTTCTGCTTGTTCAGCACACTCACTTGCCAAATTTGCGGCTTCCTCCGCACGTTGGCGATCATCGCGAACTTCTGAAATAAACTGTTGGTATTCGTCAGGCGTGTATTCTGGCGGAGGCGATGTCCCTGCTGGCGCATGATAAAGCACTTCGCACATGAGGCTTGTACTGAATATCACTCGACCATCAGTACCACAGCCATCAAGAACTGCGGCGTGGCGTCCAGATTTTACAGTTGCCTGAGCGGGCAGCGGTAAAACACCATTTTGAGGCAACAAAAACGCTGCTGCGAGTTCGCGGTCATTTGCATAAAACGTGATGCGTTTTTGCAATCCATCCCACTCAGGTGAAAATGTAAATTGCAGAATTTCTATGCCAACGCTTCCGCGCGTTCCGATTTGTATGTCATATGGCGAAACGCTATATTTATCTACGTATACCATAATAGGCATCAGAACGTCTCCCCTTCCAGGCTTGCCGCTGTGTCGATTACGCCGTCTCCGTCAGCATCATATGTTTCCTTGTCCAACGCACCAATGTTTTCTGGCGCATGCGTGTGCGTGGACGGGGGGAACGTGGATGGTTTTCCCGTCACGCCCGACCATGGAACAGCCTCAGCTTTATCCACCACGCCGTCTTCGTTGGTGTCATATACGCTTTTCAGCATGTCGCCGCTGCCGGCAGCAGCCATTTTCTCATCCACATACTTTTTTGTAGCCGCGTGCATGTTGGCTGTGGGCGCGGCATGCAGCGTCAGGAAGCCCGTCAGCGTGCCGCCTGCCAGCGGCAGCTTGCTACTCACAGTGTTCCAAGCCGTCACCATCGCCGCCGTGATGCCATCCAGTACGCTTTTGTTCGTGTGGCTGTGCCTGTCGGTCGCCGCCGCGTTCCAGCTTTCACGCTCCTGGGCGGTGATATGCTTTACCGCATCGTCCATATGCGTCTTTGCATCCTTCAGCGTGGTTGCCGGCGCGCCGTTCCAAGTGTCAGTCCCCGCAACCGCCTTGATCGCGTTGCCGATGGCCGTCAGCAGTATTTGCAGCGGGCCGCTGGTCGTCAGTACCGTGCGCTGGCCGAGCTTTGCGTCCGTGACGCTGCCGTCCGGGTGGTCCAGCACGGCGGCGGATTTGTGCTGCGACATTTCCAGCTTTGTGGCCTTATCCTTTTCCAGCCGCACATCTTCCAGCCGCTGGCGCTCCATCTCAGCGTCTATGATGCCGAGGTCATAGGTCAGGTCCTCGATGTCGGCCGCATCGTTTGCCTCGCCCTCCCGGGCGCCGCGCTCCGGCAGGCGCATGTTGTAGAATTTGCTGCGTCTCATTCTTCGTCCACCATCCTTTTGGCGATCATTTTTCCTTTCAATCCGCCGCTGAACGTCAATTCATTTTTGAGCACCCGCGCGGGCGCGGCAAATGGAGCGAACTGGCTTTCCAGCCAGATCAGGTCGCCAGGGTCCAGCTCCGGGCTGCCCCGGTATTCAAATTCATAGGTATTGCGCAGCAGTAGCCAGTCACGCACCCACTCGGCAACCGCCAGCGCGTGCACGGCGTCGGTGACGAGGGGGTTGTCCAGCGCCTCCACACTGCCATTTTCGTCCGGGCTTTCCACGGGCGCCGTCACCGTGCGGGCGCTGTTTTCCAGCTTGCGCCCTGTGACCGTCACAACGGCTTCGCCGCTCCCGGTAAGCGTCAAATCCGCCGCAGCCGCAAAAACGGCCTTTGCGGCCACCGTGGCCCCTGTCACATCCACCGTCACGTCCGCCGCCTGTGAAAAGGTCAGATGCAACTCCAGCGTTCCGTTTACGGCATAGCTTTCTTTGTGCAGCTCGCTGGCCTCTGCCTCTGGCGCGTAAGTATACGCCGGGCACTCCACGGCCCATAGCGTGGGAATCTGGCTCACCTTGGGACGTGCCAGCATCGTGTGGAAATCCAATTTAAAATTGTCCTGCACGTCGTTGGCTGGCTCGATGCGGATGTAACCCTCCCGGTCGGTGTACAGCACGCAGCACGCCGCGTGGGCGATGAGCTGCAGCAGTTCCTTGTGCTTTTTCACGGGCAGGGGCGCGGTGGTCATAAAGTCCACCAGTCCCTCCCACAGTTTCCAGGGCGGCGCGGTGCCGCTGAACGGCGCAAGGCCGCTGTCCTCCAGCACATCCAGCGCAAGCTGGTACAGGCTGCGTCCGGCCGGAGCATACACCCCTTTGTAATAAGTGCCGTCCAGCCCGCTCAAAGCGTCCTGCGCCTTAAAGCTGGCCGACAGCCCGTCCACCGTGGGCTGGCCCGTCAGGTAGTACCGCCCGCCGGGCACCCATTCCGTCACGCCGCCCTCGTACACCTCGCGCCAGCCGTTCAGCTCCAGTTCCGCCCAGGTGTTCGCCGCAACGTCTTTCCACGTCATACCGCTGGCAAGATACTGTCCGTACTCCACTTTTACCGGGTTCTGCTCGGAGATATATTTGTAGATGCCGGAGGCATTGTCCGGGTCGTAGAGATATTGACCGCCTGTGCCCGTCAGTGTGTTGATGTTGACGATTGTAAAATCAAACGTATTCGTGGGCAGCCGGCGGGAAATGGGGTCCACATCCAGCTTGTGCGTGGCCTTCTCCACAAGGTGGTTGTCGAACACCAGGCCGAAACCGAACATGAGCTGCTGCAGCCGCATGCGGCGGTAAGGCTTCGTCATGCGGGGAAACGTGAACGTCAGCGCGTCAAAGCGCTCGATGGCGTCGGGCGTGGTGTATACGGCCGCGTCCGGCGTGTAGTCCGCCGTGAAGAACACAGCGCCTGCGCGGCTGGCCGTCAGGTGCATTTCCCCGGGCCAGTCCCCGCAGGTCGGGTCAAAGGTGAGCGTCAGGCCGGGCACGGTGTGCATTTTGGAGAATGTCAGCACAATGCCCGGAACGTCCGCCGCCGCGAAAGCGCCGTCCGCGCCGCAAAGCGCCGCAGACACGAACCCCTCGGGCCGCAGGTCGGCGGAGCCGGGCTTGGGCGGAATCAACTGCGAGCCGTCGGCAAGCATGCGCCCCGGCTCAAAGGTGGCGTAGGTTGCGCGCGGCGCGCCGTCCTCCAGCAGCATCGTGTCCGGGCGCGAGTAGAACGCGCCCGGCGTCGTTTCCGGCGGCGCGCAGGTCGCGGCCGCGTCGGTGTCCGTCAGGCCGAAGGTGATGCGGATGTATCCCTGCGGCGCGATCTGCTCCTGTACCACCGCCTGGTACAACGATGATGTCTTTTGCAATCACACCACCCCGCAGTCAATGACGTTGAACGATGCGTCCTTGTAAAATCGCGGTTCACCCGTTTCCGTGCTCACCACAAAAGGATTTGTTTTCACGTCACCCAAATAAAAAAGCCGCGTTTCCCAGCGGCCAAAGTTGTGGTTGAAGTAGTGGCAGTAGAAAGTAAAATGCCCATCATCAAACCAGCGGTTCATTTCCCACCATTTTTCTGCCGGCATGACGGACCAGGCCAGACTTTGCTTGTGGACGCTGCGACCGACCATCCGACCCACTACCTCACCGTTTGCATTGCGAGCACTGTCCACCATGCGTGAGGTTTCAAAAGGTGCCTTACCCTCATCCGGGTAAGGCACCATGATCGCATAGTTCTCACGATCCGTCGCTGGTGATGAGCCAAGATAGATATATCCTGTTTTTTCTTCCATCTTGTCAATCGCCTCTTTCCTAGTATGCTTCTGTGAATACGCCGCCCACAGACGCGCCACGGTTCATTTTGATGCGGTGCTGGTTGCGATAAAGCACTTCTCCGTCTATATCTTCGGTGATGTTCACGACGATATCCCCGCCAAATCCTGCTGCGTTCGCGGAACCCAGAGCTTCCAGAAAAGCCTTTTTCATCCGGCTCTCCGGTGCAACGATCTCCGGGTTGTTGTTCGCACCCGGATATTCGCCGCCCGCGAAGAGCGTCGGTTCCTTTAGGACTGCACCGGTAGCCAGCATGGGGATTTTCGCGATGGTCGGGAAACTGAATCCTACCGTATTTCCTGTAAATGGATTTGTGAACGAGATGCCGTTTATTTTCTCGATGACCCAGTTTACGGCGTCAATTAAGCCATTCAGGAGACCGATAACTGCATTTATCGGCGCGAGCGCGACCGCTTTTAGTGCGCCGAAGATACCGGCAAAGATTTCTTTGACACCTTTCCATGCGCGCTCCCAATCTCCCGTGAATACGCCGCGGATAAAATCGATGATGCCATCGAATACCAGTTTGATGCTATCCCATATGTTTTTTACATTCGAGAAAAATGCATTCAGCAGATTGCCCAGGATGCCGAAAGTCTCGCTCCAGTCTCGCGTGAAAATGCCTTGAAGCCACGCGTCCACCTCTTGCAATTTCGCTTGAATAGCATCGCCGAACTGGTTCACCAACGCGATAAAAAGCACGACCAGCCCCGCTATTGCAATCGGCCAAAGACCGATAGAAGAAATAATCGTCGTGAGCCAAGTGCCGAGGTTAGAAAGAACCGTCGGAAGCATTGTGGAGAAAAATGTCGAAATGCTCTGCCCCGCGGACGTAATCAACGTACTCAAAAGCGAACCACCGATCATTTTTACCAGATGCATTCCTATGAAAGCCAGCAGCCCGGACAACAGAATAGGGAATGCGGCCTTAATGACCTCAAACACCGCAGAGATCACACCGGCCCAATCGATGGTCATCAGCATTGTTGCAATACCGATGCCAATGGCGCTCCAGTCCACGGACTGTAAAGCGTCCGCAAAAGCCGTAAGGAATCCAATTACAAAGCTGATAATCTGTGCGCCCAATGTCGCCCAATCGAGATTCGCCAAGAAGGTACCAAGCGTGCGTATCGCAATTGTGAATTTTGCCGCGAAGAGTGCGCCAATCTGTGCGCCGTCCACCTGGTCCAAAAGGCCGTTAACAATCCCGGCCAGTTTCGCGCCCAGGCTATTCCAGTCAAAGGTGGTGATAAGCCCATATGCGAAAGAGATACCGTTTTGCAGCTTCTTTCCGAACTTTTGTCCCCAGCTGTCGGCGTCGAAACCATTCAGAATGCTGTTGGCTTTCTCCGCGAGAATAGCGCCGGCTCTTTCCCAATCTCCGCCCTTTATGGCCTCGAGCACCTGATCGAGCAGCGTGGATTTTCCCTCAAAATCGAAGTTCGGTAGTATTTCATCTGCGCCGCCGCCACCGCCGCTTGAAGCGTCGTCCTCCTTGCCCGTGTCAATCACGTTCAATTCGTCAAAGCCGAGTGTGTTATTGGCCTTTTGCAGGTCCTTTACGTCCTTGGCCGCACTTCCTGCCGCGTTGCCGTAGCTGTGCATGGATTTTGCCGCGGATTTCATGCTGCTGATGCTTTTCCCTGTCAGCAGGCTGATAAGCTTTGCAATGTAGGAAAATACTGTTGCCGCCGCGTTCGCCAGCGCTGACAGCGCGGGCGTGAGGGTTTGTATAATGGGTGCTGCCGCGACAGATGCCGCCCCCTTTAGATTGCTTATGGCACCGCGCATCTGTTGAACGCTCAAAATGGCGTTTTTCAGGTATACGGTCATTTTCCGAAGAGCTGCGGATATCCCATTAAAAATCAGAGCGCCGGACACGATGCTGCGCAGGCGAGTGCCGAAACTTTGGACGCCGCCACTCGCTTTTTTCATGCCCGAATTGAACCTGAGAACCGATTTCCCCAACTTTCCCAGCAGGGAAATGCCTTTTTTGCACCAGCCAAATAATTTTGAAAAAAGCGCTTTTCCGCCCTGACCCTCTATGTTATTTTCACCAAAGGCTGAATTTAACGCCAATTCGGCATTGCGCGCAGATGCAGATACTTGATCCAGTGCAAGACGCTCACGTTCCATGCGGGCCGTGCAATCATCAATGCGCGCCAAGGTCGCGGGGGATGGACTTCCGTTTGCGCCGGCTTCATTGGTCGCCAGGCTCAAAAGCGCCATTCTTTCGGCTCGCAGGGCCGCATATTTCTGACGTTGTGCCTCCAAAGCGTAATTCGCCTTATTTACCGCATTTACGAGAGATTCATATTCCGTCCCATATGTATCAGGAGAAATATAATTTGCGTTGACCGGACGCGCTAAAGCTGGCGCGCGCTTTGTAGACGAAGCGGTGTTTTTCGTTTGCTGAGTTGCAATCTCATCCTGCTTACGCCTGGATTCTTCCAGCAATTTCTGCTGGCGCTCAAGCTCCGCGTTTTGTCTATCCCATAGGTGCACGAGTTCATCGCTGCGCTGAAGTAATTTCTGGTACTCTTTGTCTTGGGCCAGAAGGCTCTCCAATACATATTGCTGATTGGGTGCCCCTTCCGGGATATAGTTGTCACGTTTTTCTGTGCGGATTCTATCCAGCGCAGCGTTCACAGCATCGATTTCAGCTTCCGTTTTTGCAATATTTTTCCGCGCGGCTTCAAACGCTTTGCCGACTGCTTTCCCAGCGGAAGAACTCTTTGCCGAAACGGTTCCTAGCGCCTCCACGGCCTCTTTCACAGGTTTTTCAACATTTTTTACCGCTTTTTCCGTGACATCGGCGGCTGTACCGGCGGCTTGCTGCAACCCGGGCAGAGATTTCCTCATGATCTCATTCAGTTTTGCCTGCACCTTTTCCAGTATTGGAAGAGCTTCATCTGCCTTTGCCTTAACGATGATCTCAAGCTCTTCTATGGTTACCGCCATGTGTCCTCACCTCCTTGGCGACATACAGAAATACCCCGGCAGAATATGCCGGGGTCATCCCATCAAAAATTTTGTCCATGCTTCGATTTCGGCGGCGCGCCGTTCTTCCGGCGTCATATGCTTGGGAGCCTTTTTCCCAAACAGGCTCGGATACAGTTCTTTCAGATTGAGCACTCTAGGTTTTTTCTGCTGCGTGGATATCCATTGCCGGTAAAGGCCATCCAACAGAATCGCCTGTTTCTTGAAGTCCTCTTCCTGCCGACCATTCTGTGCCTGTACATATTCGCCTATCTCCCTGTGCGTCATTTCACCAAATTCCAGCGGGGTTATACCGCATGTATAGGCGGCCGCCCGGCTGGCGTCAATTACCGCGCGCCAAGTTCGGAAGCCACCATGCCTTCGGCTACCTTGTCCACTGCACGATTGACGATCTCGTTGAACTCCAGCGCCGGCTCCTCCATCCATGCCTTCAGCCGCTCCTTCGTCATCTTCTGGCCGAAAAAACCGCGTTCATTGATCTCCGTCAAAAGGTCGATATACAAATTCTGCACCGACACCTCGCTGTTTTCATCCAGATATGCATCCAGCAGGTCCGCAGCATCTTCCAGTTTTTTCAGCACGCCATCGGACAGGATCAGGATTGCCGTGGTAAGGACACGGATGTTCCCCGCCTGCGCGGCCTTCTGCCAAAAGAGTTGCGTGTCCTCGATGTGCAACCGTTCCTCCAGGAGCAGCATCAAGCGGGTTTTCAGTTTCAGCTCTACTTCTTTTTCTTTTGTCACGATAAGCATTTACATTTCCTCCAGATCGTTGTGTATTTTCAGGCCGAAACGGCACTCCGCAGCATACGGTTGTAAGCATATGCTGCGGACTACCGTCAGGTAGTCCATCGAGTATCAGCCGCCGCCTCCGGTGGGAAGTCCGGTCGTCAGATCTTCAGGTGCGGTGGCCTTATAAATTTTTAGCGTACACTTCACCATGTCGTCCAGCTCCAGCGCTGCCAGCGTGATGCGGAAATCTCCTTTCCACTTTTTCACGAGCGATTTGGCTTCGGACTTGCTGCCTGCTGTATTGTCGGGAAGTTTTACATACCAGAACAGGTTTTTACCTTCCAGGGCTTTCAGCGCCGTATACTGTTCTTTGTAGTAGAGGATTTCCACCTCAATGGCGCTGAACGGCTTCACGCCCGGGACGCCGAACTCGACATCGCTTTCCAGCGTGCGGTATGTGATGTCGTCCGGGGGCGTGTCCACCTCCGGGATGCCTTGTACGCCGAACACCTGCGTAGGTGCAACGGTGTCCGTTTCCGCATAATAAAGCTCGGTCAGCACGGTTGCGGACGGAGGCGTAAATTCTGCATTGTATTTTGCCAAAGTATATCCCTCCAGTTCAGTTGTTTCTTTCAAAAGTGTTGTCAATGGCGTTCCAGCGGACCTCAAAGTACCCGCCGAAGCGCCATTTTTCCGTGATATCGTCCTGCTGGCTGGGCACGTTCCCGGTCTGCCGCAGGTTCAGTTTTTCCAACTCTGTGCGGAGCTGTTCAAACAGGCGCACGGCGTCAAGCTGCTTGTCCGCCCATACCTCAACCGTGATAGAAATATCGTAGGCTCTCCCCATATACAGGGGGCGTGCCAGCGGCACGGAAAGTGTGCAGCACGGAAATACGGCGCGGGTGCTGGGATTTTCCAGCATCACGCTTTCTTCTTCCGGGAACAGGCCCGAATCCACTACTGCCTGCCAGAACATCACAGCAAGTTCCGCCTGATTCAACGTGTGCAGCGGGTCATTCATCCGGTACGTCACCTCCTCCGGTCACAAGGGCAATAATCTCTTGCTTCACGGCGTCTACGTTGTCGTCGCGGCGGTTGAACGCCGCCGGGTGGAAATACGGATGCGGCTTCATGCCGTCTACGACCCAATATTGCGCCCCGTCGCGCCCCACGATAAGCGGATATCCATATTTTGCGAAACTGCGCGGCACCATGCTCACATGGATAAACCACGGAATTTGCTTGGCACGCTTGAGGCGTATGGACTCTGGATTGCCCTGATCGTCCACTTTGACGCCTGTTCCAAATTCCACGTATGGCGCAAAACTCGTAACCCCGGTGTCGGTATATACGCGCCCGACGATTTCTCCGGTCTCGCTGTTCAGCATCTCGACCTTGATGCACTTCCCGACGACATTTGGAGCCATCCGGATGGCCAGCTTCGCCGTGTCGTCCAAAGCGCGCCGCACACCGCGCTCCGCCGCTCCCGGCAAACCGTCGATAATACGCTGCAGTCCCGGCCCTGTACGTTTGAAATCGAAGGTCACCATTTCACACGCACCGCCTCTATCAACGTTGGGTTTTTGGGATGTATGCCGCCTATGAACGCGCTGCGCACGGCCTCTACACGGTATTCTCCCTGCCCGTAATCCTCCAGGGCTTCCCCGTGTATCTCTACGGTGCGCTGCACCGCTGGCTGCGTCATGTACAGACGGTCATCCTTACCTATGTCCGGCGGCGTTTCGCTGCGCAGCTTTATAAGCTCGTTTACGGTCTTGCCATACGCCTGGACATCGACTTCGGAGCGGTCAGTCTGAACATTGATCTCCACCGCACGCAGGCGGGTGTATACAGTCTCCTCCTGCGCTCTGATCCGCGCGGTATGGGGCGTTGTCACCCACACGATGCTGTTATTTTCCAGTTTCATAGCCGCAGCACCCGCAATCCTGCGGCCACGATATTTCTGTGCAGAGTGGCCTCAATATCTTCGTAGGTATAGCTTTGGCCACCCGCCGTGTTGCCGGTGCTGCCCTCATCGCCGCGGCGGCGCCATGCTGCGCATACAGCGTCGCGCACCAGCTTCAGCAGAGCATCCGGGGTACTGGTACGGTTGCTGTGCATCAGGGCGGAGGCGAGAAGCCCGTCGAACAGGTCGCTAAGCTCCTCGCCCGCTTCGGACAATCCCAACTGACGTCGGATGATATCCAACTGCATTTCCTTATCTTCGGGCTTCATCGCGCATCGCCTCCCCTATGCATTACCCGGCAGCAATAATCCCGGCCGCACGCAATGCGGCCAGAAGCGCGCCAAACTCGGCCTTGGTCACAGTGTCTCCGGCAGCGTCCGAAACTGCCGCCGCTTGCTTGACGCCGCCCAAGGCGTTGGGCGTTGCCGCTGGCAGTTCATACCCGGCTCCTCCGATTTCATTCTCCAGCCGTTCAAGTTCCTGACGGATTTCGGGGGCGATTCCTACACGAGTATCCATCTTCGCTTCCTCCTATCAGGTCAGGCCGGTGATGGAGCCGTGCAGGAACGCAGGGCCATGGTCCAAGCCGAACTGGCCGAAGATCTGGCCTTTCTCGCTGGCGCCCGTCTTGGCAAGCTCCTCATAGAAGAAATTGCCCTTACCCGGCACAGGCTGGAACACCGGACGAACGGCGCTCATCTCCACGGCGAGCACTGCCGTCTGCGGCATGAAACGGTTCAGGGCAATGCCGATGTTGCCGAAATCCGTCTCGATCTGCTTGATGTTGGTGCCGCCGACGTTGCGGTCCGCCGGCGCATAGGAATAGATATCCGTGATGAACTGTTTCTGCGTGCTGCCGGTCCACAAAACCATGTTGCTGAAGATGGCGCCCGCATCATACATCGCCTTGAAAAGCTGCTGCATCAGCGTCTTGGTAAGAGCTTTGCTTCCGGCCGCAACGTTTGTGCCGCCTTCGCCGGCGCACAGCGCCAGAAGGCCGCGCGTTTTGTTGGCCACGTTCGCAGCGTTAGCCTTGGCGTATACGCCGTTGATGATGGTGTACTCCACGTCGCGGGCGATTTTCTGCAGCGTCTTTGCGATCTGGAAATCTTTCTCGTCGGGCACATTGTTTTCCTGCCCGGCGGTGTTCAGGCCGCTCATGCGTCCGGCGTTGGACATCTTCACGTAGCTGATATCCACGGATTCGTGGAAAATCTGCGTCACGTTGGTATTCTGGCTGCGCACGATGCCGACGGGAGCGGGTGCGGTCAGCGACGCGGTCTCCGTAATCGCAGGTTGTGCCGCTTCGGGGAAATTGTACTGGCTGTCGGTCGGGAACTCGAAGTCCTCCGTCTGCATGCCGCCTTCGGTCAGGCCACCGATGGCCGACAGGATAGGGGTATTCACAGCATCGGCTGTGAAAAGCTCACCCGCATAATTGGGCAGGTTCCAAACGGTGCCCGTGGTCGTAATGTTTGCCATAATCTTTTAGTCCTCCTTCTTGTTGCTGAAAAGTTTGTTTTTCGCCGCCACCCGCTGGACCAGCGGCACGTTCAGGTCAGCGGCCTGCTTTTCAAGCCGCTGGCGCTCGGTCTGCATCTGCGCAGCCACGGTCTTTGGCGCGGGCTGCTTCAGGCGCTCATTTACAGCGGCCTCAACCGCCTTTTTGAACACGGACGCCAGATTTTCAACAGTCCCCTTCACCGTTTCGGCCTTTGCGGTGCGGAAGTCGATGGTGTCCAAAAATTCCAGGGGCAGCCCGGCGGCGTTGGCCAGCTTGGATGCTTCGGCCTGCAGCTTGTAGGCGTTCAGCGCCTGCTCCGCTTCATCGGCCCGCCGGATGGCCTCATCATGCTCGTGCTGTACGCGCTCGGCTTCGGTCATGTTCGCCAGCCTGTCGGCTTCCTGCTGCCTCTGGAGGGCCTTGCCGACCTCTGCGGCGATCATTTTATTCACGTCCTCCCGGGTGAACGTGCGCTCCGGTTTTTTCTCCGGAGCGGCAGCAGGTGCAGCGGGCTGCTGTGCATCGCTGGCGCCCGCCGCAGGTTCCTGGGCCTGCGCGTCCTGAACCGTCGCGGCGGCCTGTTCCTGTGTGATGCTCTTTTCGTCCATGTTCTTCTCCTGCGTTTTACGCCCGCACGGCTTATTTGCGTTTTACGCCCGCCGGCTTATTTTTGTGGATGCGTGTATAACAAAAGGCCCGCCGCCGAAGCGTGGGCCTTGTGCTATTGATTGAATTTTGGGCATGAAAAAACCACCGCCCGTAAGGTGGTGGTTTAGTCTCAGCGCTCCCCTATGAGGGAGCGGCCTTAACCCTTGATAATGAATTGGTTAAGCTCGCGAATCGTCATGTCAATGGGTTCTATGCCCTTTTCCCTGCAGAACTTCAAAATTGCTCGCATATCGTAATGAATATCACTGGGATGTGGATCCACATATCCACCTGCTTTCTCAGCAGCTTCCTCTAAAGCATCCCAATCCTTGCGTTCCTGCTCAGTCATACCGTTCAGATTTTCTCAAGGATTACAACTTAAAGAGCCAACTTCGGACGCTTAATTCCAAGCGCCCGATAATCAGCATCAGTAAATTGGCTAATTGGTTTTTTATGTTCTAACGAATAATGTCGCATTGCAGTAAACTCGCGTTCAGCTTTTTTACTCACATGCACTTCACTTGGCGGCAAAACATATCCACCGGCTTCCGCTGCGGCGGCATCCAATGCGCGAATTTTTTTCAAAGTCTCTTGCGTCATGTCAATCTCCTCCGTTCAGCGTGTAGTTATCAAGCAGTTCCTGCGCTGCTTTTTCGTCAATAATCATGGAATATTCGTGCGGACGGCCTATCCAAGTAGCGCCGAATCGTGTCTGGTAATGATTTACTAATTCTATATTTTTTGCCTCAAAGAATATGAACCCACCATAGCCTGCTTCCAAAGATTTTTTGGCTGCTATTGCAAACAAATGACCTCCAACGCCCTCATAATGTCGACCTAGTCTGTTTTCAGGAGCACTTTCTACCAAACTGAGATGATATGCCAAGTTTTCTTCACGTGATTCAACCGCCACAAGCCCCTGAATTTCATCATCGCCCTGCAACGTGAGTTTATAAATCTCGCTGTTACTCAAATCTTTTCCGCGCCAATTAAAGAGCCAACCTTTTGCCTTTAACCCCTTTAATTCGGAAGCGGTAACCAATTTATATTCGGTCTCCACCAATTCGTTCGTCTCAGTGTCCAGTAGGCACGGAGTGAATCTGTCGATTTCAATGTCGATTCCCACACCATCACCCCGCGGATTTATTATACCACGCCCGAAGGCCGATGTAAACTGAGGCGCGTCCACCTCAACCGCCTGGATCACGCTGCGGCAGGGGTGCGGCGGCGGATACACGGGCGGGGCGTTGATGCCCAGCTTCAGCTCCTCCATCCGGAACACCTTGCCGTGCAGCGCCCGGCATTCGCTCGTTGTGCGGTCGTCGATGGTCGCTATGAACCGGTACGCTTTCACGCCCGCATCTATGAACGCCTGCACCACCGTGTGCCCCACAATGAAGCCCATCACCATATCGTAGTATCCCGCAAATCTGCCCTCCGGCGTTTTTTGCACTTCACGGAGCTGCCATGCCCGCTGCCGCCTCAAAATAGCCTGCATCGGCTCGCTGTCCATGGAAAGCTCTTTTCCCTGGGATGAATCGACAACGGCCTGCTTGGTGATTTCTCTTGCCCGGTATGCCGCATCCGCAGCCAGTGCCTGCTCATATGTCAGGCCCGTGGGCAAAGGATTGTTTGAAAGCGTATCACGCACAAATTTGGCCCCAGGAGTGTTTTTAGTTCCGAGGCGTGTAATTTCATTCCCTTCGGCAAAAGCGCGCTTGTAGGCGATTCTGGAGGCGCTCAGGAGGGCGTCGCGGTCTATCTCTGAAATTTTGGCGTAGCTGTCAGAAATGACGTGCATCAGGTACAACAGCATTGCCTCGTCGCAGCGTATCCTTGTTCGGTGCTGGGCGTCCTGCATCAGCAGCCGCAGTTCACCGATGCTCTCTCCCTGCTTTTTCCAACGAACGATATCCCGGTGCAGCCGTTCCACCTGCGCCTTTGGTAGAAGCCCCATCATGGACAGCCCGGCAAAACGGTTGAGAATGTCCTGTGCTTCATCCTGTATCGCGCGGCTTTCCCGTAGGACTGCCCTGTATACGGGCCTGTTCTCCGCGTCAATAGGACGCCAGAAAGCCAGCTCGTCAAAGCCATATGTATTATCGTTACGGCCTTGCTGTGCCATTCAAATCCCCGTCCTTGCCTGTTTTGTCATCATCCTGTCCGGGTGTATCGTCTCCGTTTCCAAGTTCCTTTGCCCGCTCCACGGCAAGCTCGTAGTTCGCCGCAGCTTCGGCGTCGCGCTTGGCAATCTCCTCCGCAGGGTCAACCTCAACCAAACTCTCGCTGATGCATGTTTCGTCGCTGAACAGACCGCTGGTTTTCATTGTAGCTGCCCGGTTGATGGATTTATCCTTGTCGGTCGGAATATTCCGCTGCATCACAACGTCAATGTCACGGAAATCAAATTTCCGTCCTTTCTTGGCAAGGCGGCCGCAAATCAGCTCCCACAAAGCCAGATACCCCTTCCGGAAAATCCTGTCCATACTGGCCGTGTATTGGTCCAGCGCATACAGTTTGTACCCCAGCGCGCTTGCGTTGTCCGCATTGGCGAACGCCTCATCCGTCATATTTGGCACGCCTGTCAGCATCGTGATCTCATCGTGCAGGCTTTTCAGCACATCCAGCAAGCCGGAATAGTCGACATCCTTCAGCAGCCAACGGATATCTCCATCAGCGTCCACCGAGATAGTGCGGGCATTCAAAATGGCCCGTTCCTCCACAAGACGGGCCGGGTTGGGAATCATTTCCCCCTGCTCGTTCATGATGGTAGCCGGATTTTCGTAGTTGTAACCTCTCAGCAGCAGCTTTGCCTCATCGTTCTCCTGCGTCATGCTGCGGATATTCTTGCGGATCTGCTCAAAATCCTTGATGTCGCTCAGACCAGGCTCAAAAATGGCGATGTTGTCCGGGTTTTCAAACGCCACGGCCGGGATGCCGTCCCATAAAGTGGCGCCATTGTCTCCGGCTTCCTCCTTGTAACCGTCCGAAGAAGAACGGAACATGCGCGTACCTGCTTGCGTCAAAAGCTCGATTACGGATTGAGGATTTCCAGCGTCATCTTCTTCCTTCCACATGCGTACAAGCCCGACCAGATTTGCAGGCGTCGAGTAATCCCATATGCCCACCGTCTGCTTTGAATCGAAACGGGTATACACGATTTCGTTGTCGCTGTTTTCGTACACATACAAATAGGCGCCGCTCATGACGACATAATCCCGCACAAGCTCCATGTACGTGGCCCCATCGTCGTTGTAGCGGCGAATATGGTCAATGGCGGATTTGAACTCACGGATATACACTTCATCGTGCGCTCCGCCCTCTCCGCAATTACGGCAGCGCACGTTGTACTGCGGCGCTTTCCCGCTCAGGTATCCGGTCACCATATTGGCGATGTAGTATTCAAAAGGCACCGTTTTCTTTTGGCCGTCGTCTCCGATGATCCCATACAGTCCGTTTTTGCGGGAATACCGCTTGTACATCTCGCGGCGGTACTCCAGAATAGGCGCGATCCTGTCCACCAGGTTTTGGATAGTCTCAGCGCTATATGCCTCCAGGGCTTTCTGGTTCATTTGCAGCATGTATCTTTCCTCCTGCTAGACAATACGGCCGGAAGAAAACCCCCAGCCGCTTGGTTTATTGAATTGCTCCGCGACGCCCGTAGCCGCGTCCTGTGCGTCGTCGTGGGCGTTTTTGCCCTCTTTCTGGTATCTGTACATGGATTTGTAAAATTCCGGCCAGCGGTCTTTCCAGTTGGCCGGAAAATACATGTGATCGCACACCCAAGTAGCATGCGTCAGAATGCGTGCGGTCTTGTTCTCCCCCTGATGGAACCATTCGATTCGGCAGCGGTTTGAACGATATTTTTCCCGCAGAATGCGCTCCACGTTGCGGGCAAATCCACGGCCGCCGTTGTTACTCTCGATGCGTGCGACCTGGCACCCTGTTTCCACAAGCCTGCGCGCGGTCTCTTCTTCGGTCACTTCCATCCCAGCCTTTGTAAAGTACACATCCAGCACAAGCGCCTCGTTGTTGTAGTCCGCATATGTGATGCTGCACAGATAATCCTCGCCTTGGTCGGCGGTGTCGGTGTAGTTGCGTATCTGCAACGGGATAGGCTTGCCATCCGGCTTGCAGGGAAGTGTGGCGTATGTTTTGAAAGACTGGTATAGCCTGCCCTGCAGGTCAATGGGAATCTGCTGATAGTTTGCAGACGCGATTTCCGGGCTCATGGGCCGCACTTTCATCTCATAGCTTGCACGGCTCAATATTTCAGGGCACAGCATAGTTCCGTCGTCCTGCAGTGCTTTTTCAACCAGCATCCGGACTTTTTCGTCGGCCCCTGTAAAATGCTCCATCGCACGCCCGGCCAGGTCTCCGCTGGCCCAGCGCGTCATGATGATGAGGATTTTCCCGCCCTCCTCCAAACGGGAGAGCATCGTGTCGGTGAACCACTTCCAATGAGCCTCCAGAACGTTCTCGTTGAATGCCTCTTCCGCCAGTTTGATAAGGTCGTCGATGATGAGCCACGTCGCACCGAAGCCCGTTGCCGTCCCCTTCGGGCTTGTGGCAAGGTAGCTCGAATGATTCCCCTCCAGTGCCCAGCGGTTCGTAGCGCCATCGCCATATTTGATGCGGGTTTCCGGAAAGATATCGCTGTAAACTATAACGTCAGGGTCTGCTTTCTGCTCGCTGATGCCGTTGCGAACGCCCTTGGAGAACGTAGAAGAAAGGTTTTCGTTGTAGCTCCCGGTCATTACTTTCACGGTATTATCGCGGCCGAACAGCCATTCTGTGAACAGTCCGGCGGTACGGCTTTTTCCGTGCCTCGGTGGCTCGCACACGATCATCACTTTTTCATCGCTCTCCGAAAAGGCTTGCAGCTCATTGCACAAGCGCACCAGATGCGGGCGGTCCGGCTTATAGAAGTTCCCGGCGCGCAGCCGGCAGTAATCCCAAAAGCAGCGCCGTGCCAATTCGATGCGCGCATGCATTGCGATCTCCTGCCTATTCATCCCCCGCAAGCCTCCGCAGCTCCTCCGTTGTCAACTCTGCAAATGGATTTTTTACTTTCAACTCGACGCTGTGTTCCCCTTTATCAACAAAACCGCCTGCGGCCCGGGCGCGAAGCTCGGATGCTTTCAGGCGGTCCTTGATATCATATTCAGCATTGCGCATCGTATCGCTCCAAAATCTGTTGATTTCTGTCATGTCGGCAATACGCGATTGCTCCAGCTCTCGATTTCTTGCGTTGATTTTTTCCTGAACGCCACTAATTGCCACTAATTTTGACGCATTTCCCCGGGCATACCGCTCGGAATAGCCGGCGGCAATAACGGCCTGCTCCTTGTTTCCACCATTTTCGATGTAGGCATCTGCGATGGCCTGCTGCACAGCAGGATCTCGGATACATGGCATTATTGTCGCCTCCCTTCCGTTTGCACAATAAAGGCCCGCACGTTGCCATGCGGGCCTTGAAACTTTTGCCGGGCCTGTTCCCCGGCCGTCAACCGAATCCCTTTTTACGATACTCGTATCGGTGTCCTTTCTCAATCTGCAAAGCAGAAATACAAATATGGGTTTGGTGGGCGCCGCACCCTCATGCAGGCAGAACACCCATGGGAGGCTCCGGCCTGGTGGAAAACAAGCCGGAGCTTTGAAAGGGCAGCAGACTACTGGTGCCGCCGTCTGCCGGGGCGGCGAAAGGATAAGGAGGGCGGCTGCCACGCCGCATCGAATCGCTCGGCTTTCGTCTCGCTTTTCGACGGTTTAATGATAGCACGCAAAAAGCACTACAAACAACAACATTTCACAACATTTTATACGAAATCTATCTCCAATAATGCTTTATCGTGCAGACGCTGTGCGGAAATAATATCCTTTGCATCATCATCTCCGTAAATTCTAATGGCCACTTCTCGCCACCTCATAAGGCGGTAACTATCCCCGTCCCCGTCTAAATAGCGCAGTCGCAAAACTTCTCTTTCCATGGGATCACTCAGCGCATGAACTGCTGCGTTGATACATGCGATTTCCTTGTCATTGGCAGTGATAAGCGGAGAGATTTCTTTCTCATATTCCAGATACTGCTCTACAGATTTAGCCATCGCATCCCCGCCGGAACCGGTATGCTGTGGCATAAGCCATGGTGCGGCTGGATTCGTGATTACCCGGCCGCTTTCACGTCCGGGAGCTCCTGAATCTTTCAAATATTCGTAAGTACGGCCGTGTATCTCAGCTCCGGCTTTCATCCGTGCCAGGCGTTCACGGCGGTTTTCGTTTTCTTTTTTCAGCGACAGATATTTCATCAGCCGCTCTTTTTTCTCCTCAGCCTCCGTGATTTTCGCCTCCTCGTGCTATCTTTTCAGTATCCAGAATGATTCCCGGTATAGCGGCCGAGTATCCGCATTTGAGAGCAGCATTAGAGTGGCCCACCCACGTGGCGATATATACTCCACACGGCCCTGACGTGGTAAATTATCGGCCTTGAACTCTGTGTACCCTTTGCGATATGTCATCGCTGGATAAATCACATCTACAACAGCATCTGCAGTTGCATTTTCTATATACGCAACCGGTGGAACCGCCAGCGGGCGAACGGATTTCATCGCCCATCCCTCCCCGCGGCAATGCAGGCCAGCGTGGCCACAACCGCCAGTGCGACGGCCAAGACCGCCAGATTTATCAAGATTTGCATGGGTCATCCTCACTTTCCTTCAGCGCTGCCTCGGCGGCTTCGCGGGTCAGGAATACAGTTTTGCCAATCTCGGAAAACCGGTAAATCAGCCCGTTGGCTTCAAACATTTTTGACGCTACCTGTATAAAATCAACAATCCGGCATTTTACCCGTTTTTCTGATTTCATCGTTGCGTCGTTGAAATATTTTTGCAGGCAATATACTGGCTGCCCTAATTTCACGGGTACAATCAGACACCGCCCATCTCTGTCCGCCTGGGAAAGCTCGCGGAGGCGGTTAGTAGAAATTTCCTTGATGATTTCCAACCGCTGAGCGTTTTCGGTTCGCAAGGTCATGCCTCGCCCGTATGAATCTAAAATGTGCTCGATTTCCTCCGGCTCCAGCCCGGTTTCCTCGTAGGCGGCGAGCCTCGCAATTGCGTTGCTTAGCGGTGCACCATCGCGTTCATTCTTTGGGTACAAAGATTTTGTGCCTTTAATTCTGATGTACTTGCCGTCTACGTATTCGGTCAATTTTTCCATGTCAATCCTCCTACCATCTGCGACCATCAACAGGTTCAAAGCGATTCTGGTCGAGCCAATAATGCGGGCATTCTCGTAATCCGTATAAATAGGCCAGATAATCTTTTCCTACATTCGCATTCCCGCATCCAATGCCTCCGCCGTACAGGCATGTGGAGCAATTCCGCGGCACTTTTTTAAACTCATGTACTGCTATTTCTCGCATTGTGAACCCTCCCGGCGCTGGCCGTCCCCGAGCATCAGCTGCCCGTGCTGGTACGCCTGATACAGTGTGCGGCCCTTACCATCCGTCATGTACGGCAAAAACACTTCGTCCACCTGTACGTTGCCCGCCTCTACAAACGCCATCTGCGCCAGTATCCAATCTCGAATATTCCTCCATGCCGTGCGCTCCGCCTGCTCGACGTCCGGTCGAATTTTCTGCCGCTCAAAAGCAGCCATAACCCCCGGCGTGTTTGCAGGAAGCTGAAACAGCATCCCGCCTTGCGCGGTTTGCAAACCAAAAGTAATTCCTACGGGCCGTCCCCGGTCGTCATAATCCACCATGATTTTTCGCGCGCCGTTCCGGGCAAGCGCGCCCTGTATTTCTCGCAGGCTTTCGAATACGTCTATTTTTGTGGTGTAGTTCTTAATCGGCATATCCACGCCTCCATTTCTTTCCACCGCAATAAAAAAAGTGTTCTGTAGGGTCCCATTCGTCGATGAGTGGTTGCACGATAGCACCTGCTGAAGTCTCAAGATCACAAACATGATCTCCATCGCCACAATACAAGAAGTGTTCGCAATTGAAGCAGCTTTTTGCTACATCCTGTCTTCTCCCAAGTCGCGTGCGTTCTGAGTGGCAACGTTTTTTCTTACTCATGGTCGGGATGCTCCTTCCGCACGACTTCGACGATATAATCGCCCGAAGTATTCCCGGGCTCACATTGGATAATCGTTGCGCAAATGTCCTCCTGAAGACGATTTACATCGCGGTTTATATACTTCGTACCCCAAATTTCGATTACGCTATCTTCTCTGGATTTAACCATGATGTAATCCCTCCACTACTTCCTCCTCTGGTTCGAGATCCCCTGATACACGCACCACCAGACGCTCCGGACTTCCGTACCGCTTAGCCACGCGCAGCTCTACGATGGCACTGTCATCGCGGTAGGCTACACCGTTCAATGCATCGGCTACAGCTTTCACGATATTATCCATGTCCGGCTTACATGTGGGACGGAGGATATTCTGGCTACACAATGCAGCCTTTTTCTTCGGATAGGATTTGGGTATTGCAAAATATGCATTTACCTCCAAGATAATCGGCGGCGCGAAGCGAACACCGGCATGTCTCTGTTGGTAACAGAGCATGATTTTGTTTTCATACGAAGCCGTGTCGGCGGGGGTGTACATGCGGGCATGTCCCCCCACAACACTGGCCCGGGGGCGTCCCTTACCTTGCGGTTTTCCCGGGACCTCAAAAATCACTCTTTCCATACTGTCCTCCTTGACGATGCCCGCCCGGTGGTTGGCCGGGCGGGCGCTGTATTATATCTTTCCGGGGCGGCGATCAGGCTGGTGACGCTGCGACTCAATGCTGCTCACGATGTAATCGGGAGAACTGCATCCTTTTTCGTAGGCGATGGATATAGCGTCCAGGACCATTCCCAACTCCATACCATCGGCGGCAGCAAGGACCTTTCGTTCCTGCTCGGGCTTTATGTCCTTCACCACCTCACGGCAAAAGGCGACGATCTCCCGTTCTCTCTCTGACCAACCATCGTCGAACCCGTCGTCGTTCGCGTATGCGTGCGCGTGTATACGACGATTGTTATTGTTATTGTCTTTGTTATTGTTATTGTATTTGTATTTGTATAGCTGGACTTGCTGGTCGGTGCTGGATTTGCTGGAAAGTGCTGGTTTTTTGCTGGCTTTTTGCTGGACAAAGCGTCCGTTTTCGTCTTTTTCTGCGGATGCAGCCCTGATGCGTCCGGCCTCCCGGCGCTTTTCAACAATTTCCTGTCGGCGGATTTCAGCGCGCATCGAATTGTCTGCGATAAAAGAGAATGCCATATATACGTTCCCATCCTTTGGGAAATCGGGCTGAGTACCATCGCGGCCATACACCAACAGCGCCATAACCAGAGCGCCGACCTGTTCCAGAGACAACAGCCCAAGCTGTTCAATATACGAATAAAACATCGGGATGTATTTTGATTTTTCGGCGTCGTCCGGCATTGTTCGTCCTCGCTTTACTCGTTATCGTTGCCGCTGGCGGAATCGTCCGCTGCATCCGCCTGTGCGGCCGTAGGAGCGCTGTTCCCATTGGCTTCGACATTCTCATCGGCAAGAATTTCCCCGTCTCCTATGGCCTCAAATTCGGGGTCCTGCGTGTGGGATTCATCCGCATCGGAATTGTGCAGCTTATCCGCCATTTTTTTTGCTTCCAAAGTGTCGATGAAGAAAACCTTCAGGTAATTGAAATATACCTTTTCTGCGATGGTGCGCAGTTTGTTCTGCAGGCGCTTACTCAGAGACAGGCCCCCCTCTTTTCCCGGGTTGAGATATACATCGCCATCCACAAAAACAAATGCCAGTGCGGAGCCTTTGGTGTTATATCCCACAGGGTTGTCCAACATGCTCATCTGGCCATCCATGGTACCGTCCGGCGTTATGATGATGCGGACCGGATACTTGTCCCGAAGAAATTTATACGTAAACCCATTTTCGGCGCAGACATTCTCTAATTTTTTCAGTTGGGCGTCCAACTGATCGTGCTCAATGTATGCCATATTATATTTCCTCCTCTGCAATGATGATTCTTTTTCCGGTGGCCGCGGCGACGGCCCGGCGCATAGCGTCGGGGTCGCCGTGCCTGCGGCTTATATGGAGCAATCGGATGTCCTGCACGCGGCTCAAGTCCTGGTGTGTTAGAAAAGCGATACACTCCTGTAAACTCAGGTGGTTGTCGATTACGCGCTGTGCTTGATATGCGTTGGTATCCACCATGCTTTCGGCGCCCATGTGGTTGCACTCAATCAGGATGTGGTCGAGTGGAGGGAAAACATATTCAGCTCGGCTTGTGTCCGTCAAAAAAACTAGTCGCTCACCGGTGTGAAAGGATTCCAGTAACCACCCCAATGGCTCGGCGGCATCGTGATACATGGAAAAGGGCAGCACGGCGATGGTGCCGATATCGAAGCGATGAATATGCAAAATTTTTGAATTGCAACCGGCGGCTCCGGAGATTCCAAGCTTGGCAGCCGTCCCCTCGCTGCAGTAAACCGGGATGCCGCGTGCCATCACGTCGTGAACCGCCCGTGCATGGTCGCCATGCTCGTGTGTGATGAGACAGGCGTCTACCCGGGAGAGTGTGAAGCGGCTCCGTCGCATCAGCTCACGCATTGAGATACCGCATTCCAACAGGAGTGTGGTGGTTCCATCGCCCACCAGATATGCATTGCCTGTGCTACCGCTGGCCAGTGTCTTTATTTCCATACAGCCTCACCGTTAAAACGGAGCGGTGGTAACGGGCGGAGCCGCCGGGGCCGCCTGCTCTACTTTGCTGGTTGGCTCCACTGGTGCAGGTGCAGGCTCGGAGCGGGGCGGTGCCGCAGGCGGCATTTCTACTTCTTGCGGGCCGGATGGGAGAGCATCCATATCAGGAATTTCACGATATTCGGCGTCGATGGTGTTGTCGGATTCCGATACCGCCATGCTTTTGTAGTAGGCGGACAAGGAAAGTTCATTTGCAAAATCCTTCGGGATAGGCTTGACCGCATTGTTGCGCATTTTACGCAAAATCATCCGCTCACGGCTCCCCTCCATCCAAGCGGGGGAAATGTATGGCTTCAGTTCAGGAATGTCGAGGATCTCGTCGATGTCCCTTCCATCCATCAGAGCTTTCAGCTCGGACTTACGCGCATCAATTTGCTGTTTCTGCTGTAGCGTGGCCTTGTAACGGCTTTCTGCAATGCCGAAGGTTTCGTTCATCATGTTGTTGTTGATATGGGCGACCAAGTTCGCACGGACTTCAGCGCGCTCACTGATGAAATAGCGCACGGTGCCGTCCGTGAAGCGTACAGGATAGACGACGCGGGCATATTTTCCAGTGCCGCAGCGTTTCCAGGTGGGCGGCTCTACGTCGATTCCGTGGTGTACGGGATAAGTAAATTCATCATCTACATGAACATCCCAATATGGATATACCTCTTCGACGCCATGGCCAAAGTTTCTCAGAATGACGTCGTTGCCATCTCCCTCAATGCCCATTTCGATGGAGGTTGTCCAGTTCCCATCCGGCTGCTTTTTCTTGCGCGTCTGGAAATAACATTCCCGCGGTCTCGAAAATGCGTTCAAGCGGAGCGTAGCCACCTGCTGCAAAATTTGCATGATTTCACTTTTTTGAAGCGCGGAGATTCCCTCAAGGCCCGCTCCAACGGCTGTTTCGTGCATCATTGTCAGCGCGTTTTCCATGCATAGATGTTGATAAAGGTCCACCGAACCACCATTGGAAATCTGTTTTTCCACCAATGGGATGTATGCGGCCCCTGTTTTCTGTACGATAGTGCGATAATCCGGCATTTTTGCAATTCCGTTATTTTCCGCCATGATACTTTAATCCCCTTTCAGCCCCAGTTTTTCGCCGGGGATCACATTCAAATTGATGACCTGCATTTCATCCGGCAGTGTTAAATCGGTAACGCTCTCACGGTTATCCAGGAACAGCGGCAGCGAAATGTCCGCCGCCCGGCTGAATGCCTGCACGATCTCCACGTTCGCCTGCATTTTGGACGCGGTATTCAGAGCACCGTATGGAACACCGTCCACCATTGCCTCGCAGACCTCTCGCAGACCGCCGTTTTTCTGCTGCTCAAACAGTTTGAAGCGCACCGTGGGAAAATGCTTGTTGACGCGCTCGGTCAGAAGTGTCACCAGCGTGCGGGTATATTCCTCGCACATAGACAGCCCGCGCTCCGCTTCCTCCAATTGATGAAGAGTGTCACGCTGTTCTGCTTCAAGCTCCTGGATACGGGTTTCGAGCGCCGCGTTGCGGTCGATTTCAGCCAGCCGTGAGGTCATTGCATCGGATTGGGCCTGCATGTCTGCCAGTTTCTGGCGCTTTTCCTGAACAACCTGTTCGGCCGCTTGGGCGCTGGCCTGGATTGCCTGCCGCAATTCTTCAGCCTTGGCTTTCAGATTCGTTTCCTCCGCATCCAGTTCCGCGAAAAGTCCCATCTGTGTTACAGGAGGCTTTTCCGCGATCACCATATCATAGGCTGCGGCTGCCGCCTTGGCGGCACGCTCACATGTATCCAGGTCCTCGCGCAAGCGTGCCGCTTTTTTCTCCATTTTCTCGACGTCCTGAGCGGCTTTGGCACCCTTGGCCGCAATATCCGACAACCGTTCAGATTTGGAAACATTAAAATTCTCCTGCGCCTCCTGCACCAGTTCCGCAGGCAATGCCTGTCCGCAGGTCGGGCATGTCTGCGCAATGTCAGGCACGGTCCCGTTCACTTCCACCCATTCAACCCGCAGACGGTCACGTTCAGCAGCCAGGATGTCTCGTTCCCGATTCAGGGAGCGAAGTTCCGCAGCAAGCGTTTCCGCTCGGCACACTGCATTTTGCTTTCCACGGGCAGTGTCATCAACACGACGGTTGTGCTCTTCCAGCCATCCCGCATTACCGGACGCCTCCAGCACGCGGCGCTTATTGGGGATCATCTCCAAATACTGCCGTACTTTTTCAAGTTCCTGCTGGTTGTGCCGCTGCACAGCGTCCGCCGTCGTGTGCTCGATCTCGTACTGCAGTTTGGCAATTTCAACGTTGAGCTTGCTGCGCTTGTTTTTGATGTCCCCGGCGTCGGACATAGGTTGTAGCTGCTTTCGGTTTTCGTCGATGCGCGCGGGTAACGCCGACAGTGAATCCTTATACCGCTTACGGCGTTCTGTGCAGATCCGGGAAAATTCATCCACTGAATGCGTCCCCAGCATGCTTTCCAAATCGGAAAGCTCTGGATTGGCAGTAAATACGTCCGCCGGCTGCAGGCTGCCGAACCGCTCCAGCAGAAGGCGGCGCCGCTCTTTATAGTCCTTTGTCTGCTCCGAGAACCAGACTGCATTGAGCAGCAGCGGAAGCAACTTTTCCGGGAACACACCAAAAATGGCGGAGCTATATTCCCCTGCACTCACGGGAACTTCGTCGATGAAATAGCGCGTCTCGTCGCCGTTATATTCCGTCTCGGCGCTTCCGCGACGTTTCGTCCAGCGTTCGCATATGGAACGCTGCAGAACGAGCGTGTGCCCGTCCGGCATTGAGAGAGTAGCTGTCACCGTAGGACTGCAGCCGGACAAGCGGTTCCCGTCTGTTCCCAGCGGAAACACGTTGTAATTTTCACGGCCTTGTGCGTCCTTACCGGTCAAGAGCCAGAGAAAAGCAGCCATCAACGTGCTTTTTCCCGTCCCATTGCCCCCCTGTACTGTGGCGCTGCGCCCGTCGGGAGTAAGTACAAAATTCTTTATGCCGCGAAAATTTTCGACGTACAGCTTCAGCAGTTTCACAACTTTCAACATCATTCACCCCTTTTCAACCAAGCGTCATTTGCGTGAACGCTTGAGGACGTGGCTGAGGAACCTTATCCGGCGGCAGCGGGCCGTCGGTGATGTGTTTCAGCAGCGGGCGGATTTTCGGATCAATCGTGTGTTCCTGCACGTCCACCGCCACGACTTTGGCCAAAGTACCGCCCAGGCGTGTGTCTGCATAGACGATATCGCCCACAGCAAGCCTTTTGTCCGCAATATACGTATATTCACGGCCGCTGTATATGCCGGGCTGGCTTCGGTCAGCGAACTGCACAGCGACATAATTTGTTTTGATAATAGTGCTCATTCTTGTTCCTCCTCGTCATCATCCCATTCGCAATCCACGATGCGGTTTGCAGCTTCAAGAAGCGGCGCCGCGGCACTTGAAAAATCTTCATCGGAAAGTTCTTTCGCAACTGCCCAAAACGAGGCCCGAATGCCGTTCAGTACCTGCGCAGCGTTTACTGCAAATTCCGCCGCCGCCATATATGTGGCGCTCTCTGCACTGTCAATGATTTTCCGTGCGTCGTCCAGATCTTCCTGCATGCCACGCACTTGCGCTTGCAGCATGGCCGTCATTTCCCGGGCTTTTTCACCGGCTCGACGTTCCACTTCGGCGGGGTCTGGCTCCTGAACAGCGATGTCAGCAGCGGGACGTTTCTCCAGCTCATGGATACGGGCAATGTATTCGCCCTGCTGGTCAAGGAGGGCAGCGCGACCGGCCTCGGCCTCCTCGGCCCGCACATGATATTCGTGTGCGGCGGCACGGGCCTGTTCGGAATCTTCGCGGAGGCGTTCCGCTTCCGCGGCGGCCTTCTCCCGCGCCTCGCGTTCGGCTTTGATTTGTGCCTCCAGCGCCCGGAACTCCTTCAGTGTTTTCACCTGTTTGCTTTTGAGTGCCTCCACCGCCTCCGGCTCAGCTGACGGGCGAGAAGCCTCGTACAAGACGGATGGCGTCAGTTCTTCCAAGACCTTCTGCTCACGCGGAGTGCTGTTGTCCATCAGCTTGGAGACCTGTAAAAGTCTCTCTGCTGCCTTGCGGTGGATTCCAATGCTTTCACACCATGCGCCAAAAGTGTCTTTGCTGTACTGGTTGTTATGAGCTTGCGACAAATTGTCGCAACCACCGCACAGCGCATCATGCGCAATGGCCACGCCGTCCGCCATGCGGCGCAGGCCCATCTCTGCCAGTTTGCGCCCGCCCAGGTACTCCCGTTCAGCCAGATGAAGGTCGGCCACCGTCTGCGCGTCCAGCCCGGAGTAGTCAAAGGGCGTGGCCTCCGGCTCCGCTTCCAAAGAGGCAGGCCCAGCAGCGGACAGGCTTTGTGTCGCACTGCCAGCATCCGCAGGGCAGTCGGGGGCCGGCAAGGTGTTTGCATCCGTCGGGGTGGTCGATGTTTCCGCTGGCTCCGGCACAGCACTCCCGGCCGTGGTCGCAGCAGCATCCCCATTCCGGGCAGATTGATTTTTGCATTTTCCCACTTCCTTCTCCAGTCTTTCGTCCGGACACGTCTCTTCTGCCGGCGCCGGACACTCTTCGTATGGTGCAAAGCACCCGAAGCCTCCGTCCGTCTTATCGCATCCAGCCTGCGGGCATGAGCTGTCAATACAATCCGGGCAGCGACAAGTGTCACAAGGTGAATACTCTTCTCCCTCGTCTACAACCTCTGGCGGCTCACTGCTCGCTGGACCGGATACCAGTTCCCAGCCGTCGCGTTTCGCACGAGCCTCCAAAACTTCCTCCAGGCTTTCGCGATAGATGTTTCCGATATTCCAATTCGCACACCATTTCCAGGTGGCGCTGTTCGCCGGGTCGCGGTACTGCATCACATATGAGCCGTGTTCCGGCTGCGGGCTTACCCGGTACAGCCAACCCGTGGCTGGGTCTCTGTATATCAGCATAGTTTTTGTCTCCTTATCCGTCGCGGCAGCGTCTTTGTGTGCCGCTGCCTTTCCCTGCTCAATATCGCGCAGGATTTTTTGCTTTTCGGCATCAGCGTCCATGTCTTTCCGGTGAAAGGTTTCATCGAAAAATTCAGCCCATAGGGCACGCTTCGCAGCAATTCCCTTTTTGTTTTGCGAGCAGGCAAGCGTATACCGATACCGTCCTTCGTCTACATATTCCGTAGGCCGGATGCGGTCCCGGGAGAAGCCGCCGGAAAGCTCGCCATTGGGATAATGCTCTTTTACCCAATCGCTCACACGTTCAAGAAAATCAAAGTCCAGGCTTGTGATTCGGATGGTCGTTTTATCGTCAAGATGGCCGCGTAATTCCGTACGGTATTCCAAAGTTGGCGACATGCGGCATTCATACCCCTTTACGTCCATAACCATTGCATGCCGTGTATGGTCCCATTCGGTCGGTCCCCAGGGCATCAGATACGGGCAGCCTTCGCAGCCCTCCGTTTCCCGGTTCCCCGTGTTGTCGGCATTTGTGCTTTTATTTACCGCCCGGCCGCACTTGCAGAGGTATCGGTTCAAAACCAGTCACCCCCGGGCAGGACGATGGACTTCTTCACGGCCTTTAAATCGTCCTCATACACCGCTGCAAGCTCATGGCCGCAGCGCCTGCAGAACACGACCGGCCCGCGCAGGAGCATGTCCGTTTCCGGGATCATGCACGATATCGGCATGTCTTCGGGCGATATCTCGCCGCTGGTGATGGCGAAAATTCCGCTGGATCCGATTCGGTTTTCGCAGATATCGCCGCCGCAAAAGTGCTGCACTGCTTCGGTGGTGTCCAAGAGCGCTGGGATATCGTTAAATTTCGGGGCCTCGCCCGGGCGTAATGTAATAACTCTCATTGATGTATACCTCCTTGATGTGTTACAATGGAGGCGGTCTTGGGTTGGACTTTGACCGCCTGGCGCTTGTCCGTGTTTGCAGCACGGGCGGGCGCCTCTCTTTTTGTCTGTTTGCTGCAGCTCCATGCTGCGATACCGAGCAGCGCCGCGATGGTGAACAATCCTGTCCAGGGGGCCGTCTGTCCGCTTACAATACCGTCCAAAACGGCAATGGAAAGAATCGCCGCGGCTACGGCAACAACTCTATACTGCATGTGTGTCACCGCCCTGTTCCTTTTCCCGTTCCGCTGCCTCTCTGTCCATCCGCGCCAAGCACATTTCCAGCAGAATCTCATAGGCTGGATGTCCGGCGGGGATTACATACCCCTCGATGCTATCCAGCACGGTTCCGTCCATAAGGCGGTGAACTACCACCGGATGGTCATAGTCAACGGTGCTTTTTACTCTTTTTGCCATGATGCTTGCTCCTTTCAGTAACCCCGCCCTTATGGTAAAATGAGGTCGAGGTGATTAAAAATGCTCCAATGGTTCTTAGATAATAGAGATGACATAACATTTTGGATTGCTCTTTTTGGTTTTTTGATGTCTTTACTTACTTGGATATTTAACCTATGGAACCATCGTGTACGTATTGAAATTTTGCCTGACAAAGACAGGCGCGGATTCTCCATAGGGGATACGGAATTAATCAACTGTGCTGTCGATGGGAGAAACCAAGCAATTGAATTGAGATTGCCTTGCGTTTATATCAATCACTCGACTATCCCTATATCAATTACGCAAATTATTCTGTATGCGGATAATGGAAGGACATATCGTGTTGAAACTACCCCTCAATTTGCAGTGCACAATTTTCGTCCAATGATAGATAGCGACTCCGTATATGAACGATTTTTAGAAACAACCCAGTTCCCGTTAAATCTAGGGGCACTTCAAGCTGAATGTTCGCCAATTCTGGTTTTGCTTCCTCACGGTGTCCGACTTGTAGATGCTGAAATTGTTACAAATCGAAAAGCAATTTGGAATAAATCCCTTTCAACGTTTATTCAATCCCTCCTTGACGAGAAATATAAGGTTTCCGATAATCGTGATGAGAGACAAAATTAAAGCAACATCCATCTTTTCCATAAGTACCTCCACTCCTTTCCGCCGCCTCCGGGCGGCTTTTTCATTGCCGTGCTGTGATATCTTCTACCAGCGCATCCACGTGCGCCTGCGCGTCCCGAGCGTACTTGCGGCAGGCATCCCGGGCGGCGCGGCAATTATCATAATGCTTACGCGCCGAATCATACCGCTGACAGGCTGCGGAGGTCATTTCCTCCCACTCAGCCGTCATCCTGCGCCAGTCTGCCAGCATCTGCTGTGCAGCGCTTAGACGGTCAAGCTGTTTCTGCGATACGCCGTAGGTTCCCGTTCTGCGAATCGTGGGCAATACATCGTGTGTCACCCACCGTTTGAATGCTTTTGCCTCCGGCTTGTCCGACCGCAGGATGACCGCGTACAGGCCCGGCTCGTTGATGATGGTGGTGATACGAGCTTGGGTTACCCCGTTCGAGCTGGTATAAGTCAGACTTACATCAGCTTTTTCGTCGTCTTCTAGACGACTCGCTACCATGGCGGGGTTGCTCATACCGAGCACCCGGCAGACATCCCGCAGCACCCACCACAGGCCGTCCTCACGCTGGATTGTGCGGAGCTGCTCGCCGCCGTAGGCAAAGATTTTCAGTTCGTTCATGGTGTCTCCTTTCGGTTTCTCCGCCTCTTGTGCTAAAATAGTTTGCATGGAGAGGGGGTGATTTTGTGCCGTATAATTCTGAATCAGCTTATGAGAAAATTCTGACGGAAAGATATGCTGAAATAATGAAGCAATTCCAGGAAAACATCCGTCCAGTTTTGATTCAAAATCTTCCTGCAATCAAAAAAGCGCTGATGTCGCAAAGTCTGTATACATTGAAGTGAATCGCAAACTAAATTCGTCTATGATGGAGTCGATTCAAAAAGTATTTAATGCATACAACACAGTTTCTCGTGACAAGATTATGCAAATCGCTAAGCAGGCATCCGAGTATTCCGCTGAAGCGATTAACAGTGCTTTGCTGTCATATTACGACAAAGATGTTCTCACTAAAGCAGTAAGCGCACTGGAATCATACGATTCGTCTGAAACAGATTCACTACCAATGCCGCTTTCTGATGCGGAGACCGAAAGCAAAGAATCAATGACACGAAGTGACTGGATAGCGCTCATTGGAATAATGATTGCAATCATTTTTGATCTTATTGCACTGATTCCCAGTGCGGATAATCAAAAGATTATCAGTCAAAATGAAATACTCATAGAACAGAATAAGCAGGTGATTGAACAGCAAAAAGAACAAAACGATACGTTGCACGAGATTCTTGACGACTGTCTGGTTACTTTAGCAGAGGCCACCCGACAGCTTGAGAATCTCAACGATAGTGTCAATGGAGCCGATGATGCCGTCAGTGATTCTCAGAATATCGTTCACGACTGCGTGCAAAGCAAAGATACGTGCCCCCAAGACACAAACAGCAATGGCCAGCACCAGCTGGGAGACGATTAAAAGCGTGTATAAGCGTTTGGGATTCATTTGTTTCCTCCATAGGCTGGCGTTAACTTCACAACAATCTCTGGATTCGCGGTGGTGATTTCCCTATCAGTCACTACCGCGATTTCTTTGTTTGTAATCAAATCCAGCACAACGAGTTTTGTGTACTCGTTTCCCATGACTTCCATGGCCCCTCCTTTCTGTCCGTTTTATCGGACTTGTTTTGTAGTATCCTGAGAATAAGGAACAATCCTCCGGCTGTCCTCAAACTGTCGCAGATCGTCCTCGCTGATGCGGTACTCTTTACCGAGCTTGATAGCCCCAAGCCTGCGCTTACGTATCCAGTCCCAAACAGTTATCTTCTCGACGCCATAGCGCTGCGCTACCTCAGCACAGGTATACAGGTCTGCCATGAAATCCCCCCTCTCTTTGTTTGTTTTGATAGTTGTGTTTTGTTTGGTTTTGTGATATTATCGTTATTGTAAAAGAAATAATACCAAACTAAATTTCAAGCTATCGTTTTGTTTTGTTTGCTATGAACCCAATATACCACACGATACAAAACAATGTCAATAGTTTTATTTGGTTTTATTTTGTTTTGTTGTTTTAACCAAAATATTGAGGTGGATGTTGTGAATATTACTCTCGAACGAATTTTACAGTGTATCGGCACGCGCCACGGAGCGGCAAAAGAACTCGCTGATGCACTTGGAATAAATCCTCAGATAATTACTAACTGGAAATGCGGGAATAGTCGCTCGTACAGAAACTACATTCCTGAAATTGCCGAACACTTCGGAGTTTCGGTAGACTATTTGCTCGGAAACGAAGAAAAGCCCGCCGCCCCAAAGGACGACGAGCCAGAGGTAAAAGAGACCTTGACAGATATGGCAAAGCGTGCCGCAGAAGGCGCGTTGTTAATGTATGACGGGGAACCGCTCGACGCCGAAACGCAGCGCGCGTTCGAGGCGTCATTGCGTGTCGTAATAGCCACTCTTGAGGGACGACGCGGAAAGTAAGGTGATATTTGTGGATATCAAGGAATTTGCGCAGAAGACCATCCAGCGGTTCGGGACGCACGACCCTTTTGACATCTGCAATCAGCTCGGTATTGTAATACTATACCTTCCGTTGGGGCGTATGCGCGGCTATTGTTACAGTAATGAACATGGCAGAGTCGTCGTGCTGCATGACGGCCTTGCCGAATACGAAGCCCGCGTTGTGTGCGCGCACGAGCTGGGGCATGTGTTGCTGCATCCGAACCTCAATCGCATTTATCTGGACACCAGCACCTTTGTATGCGAGCGGAAACTGGAAAATGAAGTGAATGCTTTTGCGGTCTGCCTGCTCTACCCCGATGACGGAGAACTGCTTGAGAACTGCAGCACGATATCAGAGCTATCCATATACATGGGTGTGCGCCTGGAACTTGCACAGCTTCGTTCGATGTATATTGGTGTGTAAAAAGGCGAGCCTCTGAGTGACGCACATAGGACAATAAAGAAATAAGCAAGTGGGCTGGAGAGACACTAAAACAAACGAAAGGACGTTCCACATGAAAGAACAATACATGGACACTGAAAAAGCCTCCGCAATCTTGCAGGAGCACGATTATGTCAAACGCGACGCTATGATCGACGCGCTCACCGAGGAAGAAGCAAAGGTTTTTTGTAAGTTCTTGTTGGAGGGGCTGCCGCGCAAGGCCGCCCCAAAGGTCCGTGTCAGGACGATCAGCTGACAACAAAAAAAGCCCCGGCACGTGGCCGGGGCGAGAACATGATACGAAACGGAGGGACTATCTCATGATGTATCCATTTATGACGCTGAATGATGGCACGGAAATCGTGCATTCGGAAAGCCGTCTCGTCGATGGCTCGGAAAACGTCAAAGTTTATTTTGAGCGGCCCGTGAATGGCGGGTTCGATTCTGCAGAATGCTATCTTCCCAGCTACGAATGGAAAAATATTGTCGGATACTCCGATAAGGAAATTCAATACTTTCAGGAGTTCTTAGAATCCACTGCACACATCATTATCGGCCTCGCGCGGGAAGGTGGGTTTGATAATGCCGCAAATATTTAGAATTGGGCCGTATCTCATTTATTTCTGGACAAATGAGGGTGTCCCGCTCGAACCTGTTCACGTTCATATCTCCGAGGGAATCCCGTCCAGTAACGCCACAAAGGTTTGGATCACCAAAACAGGAAAATGCCTTCTGGCGAATAACAATTCGAAAATCCCAACAAAAACCCTTCGAGTTGTTCTGAGCATTCTCGAGGCTCGCAGTTGTGAAATTATTGAAAAGTGGGTCGATTACTTCGGCCAACCAAAATACTTTTGCTGACGAGGAGGACGCATTATGTCAGAACAGAAAAAGTGGGAAGATTCATTCACTCGAACAATGAACTTGGAAATGAACTCTGTAACAGCACGAGCAGATTTTCTGGTTCCGGTCGATAAATCCCTTGAGCCGTTTTACAGCGTTGACGACGTAATCATGATACAGTCCCAGCCCGATGTTTTTGAGGGCGAACAGGGGCTGTTCCTGATTGACGGAAAACCTTTCCTGAAGATCCGACGGAAAGACCATCTCGAATCCTTGCAGCCTCATATCCCGCCCATTCCCCTCGGCCCCAATGTGGTGTGCAAGGGGAAAGTGATCGGAGCTGTTGCGAAAGATTGGATAGAAAGCGAGCCAAAGCCGATAGCTGCGTCCGAAGAAGATGAAAAATAAAAAACGCCCCGGTGCTGGAACACCAAAGCGTTTAATAGAACAGCTTACCCTTGGAGGATAATCCGCCCGACAATCGGATTATATCACCTCCAAGGTAGGCTTGGCAAGTCATACCTTGGAGGTGCGGTCGCTCCTCCGTGAAAAGAAGGAGCGTGGATTGAAATGCAGGATTTATTACCTACCGCGATTTACGTTCGAGTGTCCAGCGAGATGCAGGCCGGCGAGGACCGTTACAGTATCCCGGAACAGATAGACCGCCTGCGCAAATATTGCGACGCGCAAGGGTGGACCATTGCCAAAGAATATGTAGATCCTGGGCACAGTGGAAGCAATTTGAAGCGGCCCGCCATTCAGGAGCTGATTTCAGACGCAAAAAATGGTTTCATTCGCCGCGTTGTGGTTTTCAAATTGGATAGGTTGTCACGCTCACAACGTGACACCATGTATTTGATAGAGGACGTCTTCAAGGCTCACGATGTTGCCTTCGTTTCCCTTTCGGAAATGTTCGACACCTCCACTCCATTCGGCATGGCCATGATTGGGATTCTCTCTGTTTTCGCGCAGCTGGAGCGGGAAAACATTAAGGACCGCATGAGTATGGGGCGTCTCGGACGCGCCAAGCGCGGTCTGTGGCGCGGCGGCAGCAATACCCCTGTCGGATATGACTTCATAGACGGACAACTCGTGATAAACGAGTATGAGGCCTTGCAAGTACGCGAAATCTTCCGTCTCTTCATTGATGAACAGTTGTCGTTCCATGCTATATCCAGAGAAATGCAAAGTCGATTCACCAACAAGTACAGCACATACAACGATTCCGGATCCATCTCCACGATTCTCCGCAACCGCCTATACATCGGTAAAATAAAATACGGCACACAAGAATTTGATGGACAGCATCAGCCTATTATCGACCGTGAAACATTCGAGCGAGCACAGGCGCGAATTGAAGAAATCAGTCGAAATACCGGAGAGCATTGGAAGAACCCATACCACGGCAAACACCTTCTCTCTGGTTTGATTTGGTGCGGGAATTGCGGCGCGCGTTATTTTTGCGTGACCACTAAAAGAAAGAACGGTCCGCAGTATAGGTATTACCAGTGTTACACCCGAAACGGAAGCAGTGATATGCGTAAAGCCGACTTCTGCAAAAATCCAAACTGGCGCGTGGAAAAATTGAATGCTGCAGTCATGGAGGAGATTCGCCGGCTTTGCACGGACGAAAAATATTTCAATCGAATTGCCCGCGACGGTAAAAAGGAAAATAATAACGCCGGAAAGGAAAAGGCATTACAGAGGGAACTTTCCAGTATCGAAAAGCAAATCAGCCGTTTGGTTGAACTGTACCAAATGGGAGTGTCTGTGCAGGACATCGCCACGCGCATCCACGACGCGCAGGAGCGCAAGAACAAGCTCACGCAAGAACTTTTATCGCTGAATCAACAAAGCCCTAAAAACAGGCGTCAAGAGGCTCTCACGTACATCCATGAATTGAAGTGGTGTTTAGATACGGATGACGTTGCAGCCCAGCGCCGCCTGTTAGACGCTCTGGTGAATAAGATAGTGATAACCGATGGTGGATTCGAAGTTGATTGGAAATTTTGAACAAATTTATATGAATTGTGAGTATGGATGAATCCCTGCCCATGCGGCTATTTTGGGCACCCCACCCGCGCGTGCAGCTGCACGCCCTATGCCATTGAGCGCTATCTGCAGCGCGTTTCCGGTCCGCTGCTGGACGCTATCGGTCACGCACTGACATTCGTAAAATTTTCGGTGTTTTCTCCCCCTTTATTTCTGTGTTTTCTTTCAATTAATTCACGCATATATTCACTGCCGTCATACAGTGTTATTTTAATTTTGTCATCATATACAGTAACATCATAAACGAAGTTGCGGATAAACGAATCCGGCAATTTTTCTGGAGATTCAAATTTTGACGCTAAAACTTTTCGCAAATTTACTATTCTTTCATCTTGTTTTCGCGTTATTTCCTCGACGCCAAAAGCTCCTACCTGTTTACGTTCTAAGTCTGCAATCTGTGAATCGATCTCTTCTTTCTTTGTTTTATACTCATATTTATTCAGAACGCCATCGACATACAAATCAAGAATTTTTTCCGTTTTTTGCCTAAGGGACCGAACCCGTTGCTCAATATTTTCACTGAAAAGAGTTGGAGCATTTCTTTGTGTGACAAGTTTGATGTTTGCAATCACAGCTTCAATCGCATCTTTTTCATTGTTTAAAGCTTCAAAAATACATGTCTTAATAATTGGAATGATATCTTCCTCAAACACTGTTCTTGCATTACAGCCACGTTTTGTACTCTTTCCGTACATCTTGTATTTACGACAAATCCAAATTTCATGTTTAATCTTTGACTTCTGTGTAGTATACGATGTATGCCACATTATCTCTCCGCATACTCCGCATCTCATCTTACCACTAAGGCAATATGGACCGGAAAAATGTCCAATGTATACCTCTTTTGCCGCGCCTTTATCTGATTCTATTTTCTTCTTTCGCCTTTCGTTTAGAATATGGTTGGCTTGTTCCCATATTTCTTCCGATACGATCGCTGGTACACCGCCAGGGATCTCCACCCATTCGTCTTCATCTGTAAATGTAGTTTTCTTGGTATAAAAATCCTTATGAGTTTTTCCGCCAACCAATACGCCTTTATATTTCTCATTGCGAATCATACGTTTCAAAACAGAGATTGAAAAGATTGTTCCTGTACTTGATTTGATTCCCATGTCATCTAATTGAGTCACAATTTTGCGAAATCCATTACCAGAGACATAGGATGAAAACACAAATCGCACTATTTCGGCTTCTTTTTCATTGATAAACAATTTTCCGTCTTTTTGATCATATCCCCATAATCGGTTATTGCCATAAACAGTGCCGCCCTTTTGACTTCGTTTGGCTGCTGATAATATCTTCCTACTTAAATCCTTAGAATATTCTTCTGCCATCATTGCCTTGATTCCGGTTATGAGCGCATCATCAGGTGTATAAAATGCATGGTCCAAATAAAGATATAACTTCTTTTTAGTTCTATTTAGACGGTCAACAAACAAATACCAATCTAACACATTACGCATCAAGCGGCTTTGATCCTTAATGACGATGATATCGAATTTATTTTCGAGCATATCTTCAAATAGCCTATTGTATCCCTCTCGCCCATTGCGTGTAGTACCAGACTTCCCCTCGTCATAATAGTGATCGACTAAAACCCAATCTTCATGCGAATTAATGAATGCTTCAAGTTCTTCTCTCTGTTTTTTTAATGCATTTATTTGTTTCTCTTCCTCGGTTGAAACTCTCGCATAATAAACTGCTTTTCTCGTAATACCACCTCCAAAAATTATGTATCTATATTATAAGATTATTATTTTATTGTTTGTGTATTACGGGACAATTTTTTTGGACTTAACTCTTCACGACAAAATCTATACTCATATTCTGATATCAATTTTTCATTTAGTAAAAAGTCAAGCAATGATAGCTCGGTTTTATACAAATTATCTTCTGATGTGTTGATTTCTCCTATAACCTTTCCTTTTTATTTGCCACGTGTTATTTTACACGGGGCATTTTTTACAAGTTGCTTTCCTTGTATTTAATCTTATCACGCTCATTGTCTTAGAAGATCTGCAAGATATCGCTCATCTTTTTTATGATGCCCTTTCAAATGTTTGTATCTTTTAATTGTATCAACAAGAAAATTGATTCGTTTGCCATAATATGCGTGATAAAATGCTGTGCTGTTGTCATAGCGTATACCATTGCACACAATATTTTGCTTGCTAAACATTTTTGGTGTTACTTTGGATTTTACTTTTTCAAAATCTTTATCTAGCTTTTCGGAAATAATAAGCAGCATTTCTAGCTCTGGTTTGGTACAATATTTTTCAATGCCAACGATTTGCTCCTTATATTCTTTCGGAATCTTAAGTTCGTCACTTAATTTGTCTCCAATTCTTAGTATCCGTACGTCTCCATGGTATAAATTCAGCGCGGTTTTTACAGCACCATTATTGCCGATCTGCCTTGCATGGTACGGAACTAAGTTCAGTAAATCATCCTCGGTCAACACCAACTTATTGTTTTCCAACAGCATTTGTATGACTGCAAGCTCGTTTGGGCCTTCACACATAATCAAGGCCTTTATTTCAACAGCTCCTTTTTCAACGCCACAAGAGCATCATAGCTAACCGCAGTATCAAAAGCATTGCTATAGAACTGTCTACTTTTAAGAAGCTCCGGCCTAACATTGTAAGTTTCGTACATATTGTCCAAATGAATTTTTATGTCTGATTTTGCAACCCAAATATTGTCTTGCCGATTAAACAGGTCCAAGACCTCACAATAATGTGTAGTAAATACGAGAGTTGCTGCATTTTTGTTCACTCGTTTGTCCTTAAACAGACTTATCATATTTTCAACCAAGGCTTTATGGAAGTGGTTTTCCACCTCATCAATCAACAAATCGAATCCATTTTCCAGAGCAGCCACTACAAAAACATACAGCAACACACCTTTCGTGGTTCCACTGGATAACATATATACCAGTTCAGAGTCAAAAAGCTCTTTTACATAATCTTGATATACAAGTTTATAATGCTTTTCATCCAGCATCTCTAACGCTTGAATTTTGTCATCAAATATCCTAATGACTTTCTCTAAAGTACTTCTTGGAATCATATACGTCTTCAATGCTCTGAATAGTAATCGATATGTGTCAGCTCCCTTCCCGTCACAGTCAAAGTACACCGCACGTGTGGCTTTCTTTTTTAGGACAAAAAAAACAATAGATGTATCTTCAGGCAGCTCTCCAAGCCCTATAATTTCATCGAATCCAGCGTCTGCATAGATCTCCTTTAATTTAGTTTTATAATATTTCTTTTTATAAAGGTGTTGCTCTGTGAAGTTTGCTCGATTTCCCAAGCTAGAATCTGCTTTCAGAACAGTTGTATATTTGTAAATGTCACCATCGTGATAAAAAATCAGTTCCAGTGTTACATTTTCATAGCTGTAATGCTTGTTTTCTAGGCTAAATTCTCCAAGGATTGTGTATCCACATTCCAACAGTTCTATTGCAGTTGTCTTGCCTGACGCATTCCTTCCCACAAACGCTGCAGTATTGAACACGTACAAATCATCGGCGATCATTTGCAATTCGTATTCTTTATCCTCACTTGTTTTTTTCGACTTCGCTATAAGGTCAATTGTAAAATTGTCGCAACAATTTTTAAAATTCGACGCGCGAACTCTCAAAAGTTTCAATTGGACACACCCTTCCTTTTATTTACTTACATACAGTATAGCACGCAAATAGATTTTAAACAATATTTTTGTTTAAAATTCATCCAAAATTCAATACATACGGTACTAAAAGCATAATCCATATATATAATCACCGTTCGCATTGAATCCGCAAGCCATGCTTGCTGCCATCCTCGTACTGGTCTCAATATACGGCCATTGCGCCAAGAATGGTATAAGCATGAAGGTACTACTCAAGGCCATTGGTGTTGAGATTACAACCTCCAAACCGAAGTAATCCAGCAACGTAGATGCACCAATCACCTACGTATCCTTTTTTGAAGATTTAAACATCGCGCAAGCCAATCAAACAAGAACCGTTCACAGATTAAACAACTAGTTGAGATCAAACATGACGTTGCACTTTACGCATAATTATGCTATAATAATGTACATGAAAGGTGGAATTTTGTTATGCCTCAAATTAGGCCCATTACGGATCTTAGAAATACAACTGAAATTTCAGAACTTTGCCATGCGAACCGAGAGCCTCTTTTCATCACCAAAAACGGTTATGGTGACTTAGTAGTTATGAGTATTGAAATGTACGAAGAAATGATTGAAACAGCACGTACGGATATGGCAATCAGCGAGGCTGAAAAGGAATTTTCTGCCGACGGAGTTCTTCTAAACGCACGAGAGACACTTTCATCTTTGCGGAGGAAACATTTTGGATGATTATAGTGTAAAGCTTTATGCTCGTGCATATCGTGATTTAGATGATATCTATACTCATATAGCCAAAAGCTTGATGGAGCCAAGCACTGCAGTTAGACTCATTGACGAACTCGAAACCGCTATTTTTAGTTTAGAGCAGTTGCCCGAACGTGGGCCGATTCGACGCATTGGAGCTTATGCCGACAGCGAATACCGTCACTTGTTTGTAAAAAAATATGTTATCATTTATCGTGTGCTAAAGCCACAAAAAGAAGTGCATATCATCACAATACGATACGCCCCAAGCAATATTTGAATCGAATGTTAACCACAATGCAAGGCAGTCCATAAAACGGACTGCCTTTTTTATTTATCCAAACGAGGAGGGTTCGTCTACTTTCCAGTGCTTCCGAACCCATCGGTACCACGCTCTGTTTTCTCCAATTCGTCAACTTCAACAAATTCTCCATCAAGTGTTTTGATAAAGGCAAGCTGTGCGATCCTATCACCTTTTATAATGTAGCGTGTTTCCCCACTGTCGTTGTATACAGGCACCAAATATTCACCAGTATAATCATTGTCACATATCCCCACACAGTTAGCTGGACGAAGCCCTTGCTTCGCAGCTAGGCCGCTTCGAGCGAAAATAAAACCAGCATGGTAAGGCGGCGGCTTGATCGCAATGCCGGTTCCAACTTTTACCGTCTCTCCGGGTTTGATCATTGCGTCTGTAACAGCATAAAGGTCATAAGCATTTGCCCCGTCTGACCCCTTCGTCGGGATTTTTGCATCCGGGCGCAACTTCTTACAGTAAAATGCGTATTTCATTTTGTTCCTCTTTTCGTTTGTTGTTTTTATTTCTTTATTGATGGCATTCTGTTATCAAGGAGCCTTTGTGCCTAATCGCCAGTGATTGATTTCATTCACAAACCCGCTTTGAAAAAACAGAAGCGGCGTCTGCGACGAAACAGCGAAATAGAACAAAGGAGGAAATGTGTGAATATCATATTCGCAACCTGCAACTTTGGAATATTGGGTTTAATCGTTTTGTTTGTCGTACTTTTGGCACGACATCTGGCGGTTAGCCAGGTACTCAAAGCTGATCGTGATGAAATCAGTTTTGAAGATAAGTTGTTTGGGGTCACCTTTACAGCCAAAGGTAGACCCAGGCGGCATAAGCCAAAGCGTTGAGGTCATCGACAGCACGGCAGTCTATTTTCTACTGCCGGAATTTTTTGCCAAAGTGAGACTGCAGAATACAATACTCACACATTCCTCTCAAGGAGTAGGTTATTAATTCGGGTGAGTTTTTTTCACGAACCTATCGTTCATGAGGTCACATATCTCACCATTTGCAACTCTAAAAAATTTTTGGTTCGTCGTACTTGAATCAAGGCCACCAAGTGTTTTTATATATGGCCCTATTTTAAGATAATCTAGCAAATGCAAGATCGTTTTAAAGATGCTGACATCTTCTGCACCAGAATAGACACATGTCTTCAGGCCCTGTGCCTTGACTTTTTCCAAAAGAAATTTCAAATCATCCATTGCCTGGTCCCCTCCCATGAAGCACACACAGGTGATGAGGCTGCTATGCTTGTCAAGGAGTTTATCGATATCGTCATCTACAAAATCTCCAAAATCATTTGCAAGATATGAAGAATGGCATTCGCTGCAATGATACGGACAATCTGTTATGTTAATTGCCAAACTAATTTCGCCTGGCACCTCTTGAAACACAATGTCGTATCCAGCATATTTAAGCTTTTGCATAATATCGCTTTTTTGCTTCTTTCTGACGCGCTTCAGAGAAATTTGAAACACGTTTCAAATATCCAATTACGCGCGTCGCGTAATCTATATTTTTGCTTCCACATTTTTCACAGTGGTCAAGATGATGTTTGCTGATGTGGCCACAGTCATTGCAAATTGTATTTGGCACGTTTACTGTCCAATAAGAACAACCGGTTTTAATTGCCACCTTCATCAGGTGTTTGTACTGCTCCTTAGAAAGGTGTTCGTCTAAATTAAGATGAAGCGCCGCGCCTCCATCCAAGTTTCCTGTCATCGTTTTACCATGCAGAATGAACTTGTCAATCGGAGTTGTGTCAACATCATCCACTAAATAGAAATAACTATTGTAACATTCTCTGGGAGAGAAATACCCATCCTCTTTGTCCCATTTAGAGTTTTTCACCCCAAGGTTTTCAGCCGGCACATATTCCGTGTTGAACATAACATCGGATGTACGCGCGGCTTTATTCTTCTGATAAATCACCGACAACAATTCGTTTACAAAATTACAGTACTCATTGTCGTCGGGGCTGATACTGTAACCAAGGTATTCAGCGCCCTCTACAAGTCCATTAATTCCGATTGTCAAGAACTGCTTTTCCAGAGATATATAGCCAGCGTCATATACCGGCAGTAATTTCGCATTAAACGAGTCCTGCAACAACGCATCGTATGCCAGCAAATACTTGTGGACATCATCAACCTGTCCAGAAAGAGCAACCTTGATATCCTTGTCGTTTCTTACTGCATTTTGAATAAGACGGTTCATATTGATTGTAATGACACATTTAGAGCCAGTTGATACACCGCCAGCGCCAAGAGTAAATGAAAATGTATTGTCCTGCAGTTCATTTCTTAGCCGACAGCATGATGCCAGCGAATCAACGCTACTGCTATGATAATTGAAGAAGCTGTGGCCTTCCGAAAGCATCTCGGCTGCAAAGTCAGCCCATTCTGTGTCGACATAGTTTTCTCCGTCGTCTAATAGATTTAGCGTCTCAACGGGGAATGTGAGTATCTGTTTGCACCTTTCTTTATTGAACCATTTCATGAATCGTTTTTGCAACCATGAAACGGAGTCCCACTTCATTGCACTTCCATCTGGAAATACAAAATTTTCAAAGAGGCCATTAAAATATGGCTTATCAAAATATGCAATATTCCAAAATATACTCTGAAAACTCCTCGCTGCCGCAGGCTGATTCAACGAATAAACGATCTGTTCAAACTTGTCGCAAATCACCTTGTCAATTGTCCTTCTGCGCGAAGAAAGATCCACTACCGTGTCTGCGTGCAGATAATAATCGTCGCCATATTCTTTGCGCACAAAATAATCCATATAGGACAAGAACTCTGGCGTAGAAACCGCACCTGCAAATTGCGACGCAATCGCAAAACACAAATTGATGAATGATCCAGCAAATGAATCAAGATTGTGCGGCGCGCCACTTCCGCCTCCCAGATTACGCAGCCCGTCGAACAGGAATGGATACATTGTAATGCTTACGCAATACGGAAGTAACGGATTTGTTTCATCATGCTTATAAATCTCGTGATTTTCCAGTTGATCAATGTACCGTTCCGCATATTCTTCACCAAACATTTCTGCCAGCTTCTGATACATCCGCAATCGATTAATGCCAATACCGTCTTTTTTATACAACTCACCAGTAAGTGTCGTAACATTTTTATTTTCAACATTTGCATTAGCATCCACTTTACTACCTGAAGCAGCATTCAAAGAACAACTGTATTCTTTGATATAGTCAAGATATGGTTGATATCGTCTTAATTCCTTTTTGTAGTTCATGCCTCTATTCCCTTTACCCATTGAAATGCACTCTTAAAGTCCATTATATTGCCATCAACTTCAAGACACGGTACAGACATAATCCCCTTGCTGTTCATTACATCTATGTCATTACACTCTTCGTATTCAATTTTCGCTCGAGTCATCATATTTTCAAGTATCCGACATTGGGGACAACGCGTTGAGTAAAACACGATCTTCATTTTTCACCACCACCTTTCAGCCTATTGACCTCATAATCTATATAAAACCTAGCCTTTTCAAGATCCTCTACGGTTTTAGACGGATCTTTGCGGCCGGCGCGGGCTATGTATTTTATCGCATTACCGAGCTGAAAGTTCAGCCTCCAATCATTTATTACATCTATGACTTCGTACTTCCCAATATTGTAGTGAGACGGATGTTCTACTGTATTACTCAGTCCTGTACACTCCTTTCAGTGTAAGATGTCTGCCGCAGCTCTTATGTTCTGGACAGAACGGATAATCCACATGCGCTTCGCACTTTGGACGAAGCATTTCATCCGCCTGCGGCATAACATCGACAACAAGCTTGCGCATTTCTTTTGCTGCTTCTCTGATTTCCCACTGCGCACGATTGCAAAGACGTTCGCGCATGAAGTTAATCAAGCTTCTCAGATTCATTGTCACATAGATCGTAGTGACACACGCATTAGGTAAAACATAGCGTGCATCCTCCGCAGGCCTGCCCATGCTGTTTTTTAAATGCACATATTCATCCAGCGCATTTTCGATTGAGTCATGATACGATGACAGTTCGATCGAAGGAGGAGTCACATATCCAAATCCATCTTCGTCACAATACCGTTGGCTGCGCTGAGAATAGCTCGCCATACGATGGCGCACAAGTTGGTGGCTACACGCACGCGATATACCGCTAATTTTAAAAGTAAAACTCGCATGTTCAAGCACGCTGTGGTGCCCGCTGCGGTAACACTGCATTACAAGCTTACATTCTCTAGTCGGTGTACTGTCATAACAAACACTAGCTGCCTGTTCAATAACCCATGCTGGGTCTGGTGTGTGTGCAACAAGCTCGACTTCCAATTACCATTTTCCCCTTTTCTGTTTTTCTTTTTCAGACGTATCGTTTCCAGCTTCAATTTTGCTTCCAGGCAGTTCACTTCCGGGATAATAGTCTTTCAAAATTTCCGGATCTACTTTGTATGTATGAACTTTGCCACATTCAGAATCATATCTTTGAACCATCCGATTGACTTCGGCTTTAGCTCGCTCTTTTCTATACAGTTCTCTACTTAAATTCAAACGACCTTATTTCTCCTCCTCCATTATCTGTAATCAAAAACTGGTGTTCTACCAGAATCCAGCTTGTCAAGCGAAGCATCACTATTTACTCGATAAAAAATATACATCCCAGTAATTTTATTGTAGGTAATAACATGCGTGGGATTATTTTCAAAACCATTCATATAAGTGGTTTGAACAATCTCTTGATTTTTGGGTGTTTTAATTTTCATTGTCCTCATCTCCAAATTCTTCCTCTTCGGAGTCATATTCATAGTAGCCATCACAACCAAGTGTGAGCAAAATATCATCAACTATGTATTTAAAAATGCCCTTGAAATCAACATGTTTACCAGTAGTAGTATAAATTCGCTCTTTCTCATAATCCAAAATCTGATATGCCATCACACCAGCAATAAGCGCTAATAGTATTGCCAGCATACTATTGAAATTCATCAGTAACACCGGATTTTCATAACACAATCATCAAGCGCTTTAAGCCATTCCTCAGAGCTGATTTCTTCAAGATTGTCAATCACACGGCCTTCACCATGAGCAACATCAAAACAAAACAATCCAAAGTCCTCTGTCCAAATCAGTTCGTCTCCGCAAAGCGTAGAATCTGGAGCATCAGCAAAAAATTTGAACGGTGTTTCAAAAGCAATCACATTTACTCTATATTCATTATTCATCACAACTCCAATAACCTTCATATAAGTAATGTGGTCCATTGCTCTCGTATCCTTATAGCACTTTCCAATGTATTTTTTGTTGTTGTTTATTTTTGCGATTTTCTTTTTTTTGAAGTGCGAATCAATCTTCAACGTAAGTTCGTTTCGCGTTTTAACCAATTGATCGATTTCTTCATCTGTCAAATTATCATTCAAATTTATATTCATATATTCCTCCCATCATAGTTCATATATTACAAAATCGTGGATACTGCTATCCTCCAGATACCAGTCCATCTTTCTATCGATTTCCTTAATTTCATTTTCCATTTGACTGCACGCACTTTTACTGTCAGTCTTTCGAACTTGCTCAAGAATCAAATCTCGGCGTTCTTTCAATGCGTCATACACCTGTGCAATCGGAATTTCTTTTAACACATTGATTTCAATTGGTTTGCCGCAAAACGGGCAGAATTTGATCTTTTGATATTCCTCCCAATCAAACGTATCGCCCCACGAATAATCCACATGCCTGTTAATGAGCACCAAAGTGGGCGTTTCATCTTCAGGCTCAGCAAATTTGATGTCAACATTTTTTGCTTTAACAACTTCCCGGCAACAGGGACGAAATTCCTTAATCTTGATAGTGCGCTCCATCGGCATATCTCTTGGAATACATTCCTCGCCTGTGTCCATGCTGTAGATCAATACATCAATTTTCAAACTGTAATTAGCTCCTATCTTATTTTGTATCTTCTCATATAACTTTAAATGTGATATGCTTTTAAAAAAGGTGTAAAAGGCAGTGATCCAATGGATAAGGTATGCAAAAAAATTTTAGACAAAATGATTTCAGCTGGAGATGGTACTGAATACTGGTGTAGTTTTATAACTTCATCTGGTAATATTTTCATTGAGGATTTCGCGAAGGACATCGAAATGAACTCGGCCGATGTGCGTGCTGCAATGAGCTACTTAGTAAAAGAAGGCTACCTCACATATGAAATGGGCGTACCGAATCCAATAGGGGGTACATCTGTCGTATACTGGATTAAAGTGGAGAGAGTCTTATTATAAATCCATACTAAAATACATCGCGGACAAGTGGACAGATATTATAGCTTCTATTATCTCTCTGATTTCTCTCATACTTTCGATAATAGCGTTAAACAAAAGGTAAAACAGTCACTGCGAAAATTACTATCGCTATAAGAATGACGATAAGTGTAACTCCAAATACTATAAGCGCGCAATAAACAAATCCCATTTCTTGGTCCCTTACTCTATCTAGCATTGTTGTAATGTTTTCAGTCTCAATATGCACACCATCAATTTCGACACATACCGGAATTTCGTTTTCAGTATCATTTATCCAGTCTCGTTCATATACGACTTTAATGTTGTGCTGGCATGGACAAAACTGTTCTGTTCGAGCCTTCACTGATTCGTCTTTATATATTTTTTCACACATGCTTTTTATCACTTATTGCCTTCCTGAAGAATAAGAGTTTTCATAACAAACCTCATTCATCATATTTAATTAGAAACAGCGGATCTACAGCCTTGAAGCTTACTTTTCCATCTTGCGAACGAAAAACAATCCCTTCGCGCAATGTCGAGCCGAGCGCGCTCTTTCCATGCGCATATTCAAGCACTTTGTCTACTTTATCCGGAAGAATGTAGCTGGTGTCAATAATTGGAACAAACTTCAAACCATTCGCTTCGCAAATATTTTTGGCGTTCAAAGAACTCATACGCCCTTCTGGAGTGATGATATTAAACACATATAAATCCGGAATCTTAACTTTGTACTTGTTGCCTTGTACATTGGGGGCAATGCATTCTCCCTGAATGGCAATCCAATCAAAATTCCCGATAAGCTTTCTAAGCACTTTTTCAATGTCGTATCGGTCTGACACGGACCAGTATGAAGAGTTGTCTTTGTTAAACAAACGCAGATTCCGAGAGCAAACCATATACTCAAACTTATCTTTAATGAGTGGTATCTTAGATTTGTGCCGTTCAAGGCAGAATGTTCCGCTTTGTCCATCAATTTTTTCCGTAGCAACAAATGGCTGCTTTTCTTTTAGAATAAAAGGAATGTTCTGAATGCGTGTTTCGTCTGTTTTGTGTACGAATGCCGGAAAAGCTTTCGATCCGCGCTTGTCGTAGCGACGCACGAGCTTCCTGAACCATTTGAACCTCATGAGCCATTTTGGATACTTTTTTGAATCGAGCTGCGTTTCACCAAGTGACTTCGGCTCTCTGTCCATGGTAGGTTCATGTTGTTTAACACCCATGATGTCTGTAACATCGTCACCAACTTTGTACTCGCTTTCCGGCAGAATACTCAACGGAAAACAAATGCCCTGGCTGATAACGCCGCCCATTTTCATCGTCTTGATTCGGAAGTTCTTATTTCTTAAAAATTCAAACTCGGGCTTCTCAGGTAGTACCGAATCAATTTCACAATAAACACATTTGTCGCCAACCTGAAATTCGTTTTTCTTTACGATAACACTCCATCCATCAATGATCGCAAGCTCAATACGGTCTTTCCCTTCAATCGGATGCAGTGCTGCAATTTCCTTAATACTTGCCAGTGTACGCAAATCTTTAGTCCTCCAATTACATCAATTTAAGCCATGTCTGGCGCGAAATAGAATTATTATTATGAATGCACCTTAGAAACGCTTTCGGCTGCGCAAGCAATAAACAGCGTTCTTTTGAGCGCGTAAGCGCGGTATACAACAAGCAGCTATCCAACAAAATGTAATGTGTGGTATCAATTGCCACAATTACAGTTTTATATCCGCTGCCCTGAGCAAGATGAACTGTAAGAACATATGCGAGTTCCACTTGGCCCATTTCGCTTCTTTTGTATGTAATAAGCTTCTTATCTCCACCGGATGAATACTCAACCGTAAAACATTGAGTTCTTTCATCACCCTCACCATCTTCAAAAATGCTCGTGACATATCCTGTCTCACCATTGAAGACATTCTTATCATAGTTGTTTTCACGCTGAATGACCTTTGAACCAATGCGAAATGTTTTTGTGCCATAATCGATATGCTCTTTGTGCTCAGATGCCGGCAGCAACTCGTCCTGAATGATTTTGTTCATCACAGTCGTTGAGTTCGGACAATCTTTTTTTCTGGGCACTACGATCACCACATTATCCGCTCCTTCTCTTTCTGCCGTAGAGAGAAACGTTTTGATTGCTATGTTTTGAATGGCCTCATTGCTGTCACGAAACATGTAAACCATATCCTCACGTTTGCCGCTTACAATTTTCAGCTCCGGCTCTTTAATTGGATTTATCCCCATACGAATTTTGTTAGCATCCATCAAAATTCCAGAGTCTAGCGCTTGGCGCATGACCTTTGTAAGCATAAGAATATTGAATACATTCGTTTTATCAAGCACATCACTGAACACATTGCCAGCACCAATCGGAGGGAGCTGCCGATTGTCTCCACACACAATAAGCCTTCCGCCCGGCTTCACAGCTCTGATAAGATCATAGAACAACTCGACATTTACCATTGACGCCTCATCGAGAATAACAACATCAGCCGCAAGCGGATTGTTGTTGTCATGGACAAATGACTTTCCGTTCCACCCAAGCAACCGATGGATCGTAGACGCTTCATGCCCAGTGGCTTCTACGATTCTTTGCGCGGCTTTAGCCGATAAAGCACAACACGACACCATTTTATATTTGTACGCTTTTACAATCGCATTAAGCAATGTGGACTTACCTGTGCCTGCAAATCCGCAAATACACGAAAAGTTACGATTCAAGGCGCTCTTGACCGCCGCACATTGTTCCTCAGTAAAAGTGAAGCCAAGGTCATGTTCTGCTTCACCGACAGCGTCTTCTGCATTAAGATTCCAATCATCGCTGTATGAATCGATTTCCTTCAAAATGTCATAAATGCCTGTCTCCAACTCAAAATACCGCTTCAATCCAACTTTGGCATAATCAAAATGAAGGAGCATTTCATTCTGCTGTTCTTGAGATATCAACCTGTAATATGCGTCCTTGCATTCCGGGATATTATCTTTTGCAGCTTGTTCGAGCACATCAACTGTGACCCAAGTATTGCCATCTGTTTCGGCTGATTCATTCAGGAACCATTTAACGAACGCTATCGCACGCTTAGGCGAATCAATGATTTGTGGATTCAATTTGAGCGCAAGACCATCGACACGCTTAAAGCCAAGCCCTCTGATGCGTGTCATGATATACGGATTATCCAGCAATTGAGCTTTGAGGAGCGATGGATTAGGCTCTCCGGACAATAGCTTTTGAATCATCTTATAACTGACCCCAAGTGGCTGAAGAAGAGAAAGAATATCGGAAATCACATAATTGCTGAGCACCATATCCTTGATACGCTCATATGTTGCGTATCCTATTCCCTTGACGTTCTGCAAATCTACATTATCTGTTCCCTCTATAATTTCATTTACAATATTGGGATAAGCAGAGATAAGAGCATTCGCCTGACTATTAGTCAGTAATGCATGTAAAAACTTTTCCTGTTCTTCCCTCGTAGATGGCCGCTTTGAAATCACCACGTACGGTTTATACTGATAAGATTTATATTTCTTATTGAATACCAATTCCGCTTCAACGTCATACTCCTGGCCGACTGTTAACTGCTGCATATTGCCAGCTAGAATTGACCATTTTGTTTTTTGGGTTGCTTCTTCATCGTCAAAAGGCGAAACCTCGCGCTCGTCAAATTTTGGAATATCATCAGTTGTTGAAAAAACATATACTCCAAAGTCATTGCCATAGTATCGCTGTATCTGAGGGACAATTGTAAATTTTAATCTTTCAGAAATACTTGCTACTCCTTTCCGACACTAAATGTCTGATATTTTTCTATCTTTTAGCCACTGTGTATATGGCTTAATTGCTTTTACTGCCGTAAGCTTTTCATCGCCTCCTTTTTTGCACAGCATTGCCACTTGAGCACCTCTGCTGATAATATCTTCATTCTGTTTGAATTGTGTATGCCAACAAACAACCTCCATCAAACCAAACACAGAGTACATATTCAAAAAAGCGAACTGTTTTCCTGTTCGGTCCTTCTTCTTTTGAACATTGGCAATGATACCTACGATTGTTACATTGGTATCAGGGGCAGCTTCATCATAATCCACATTGATGTACTGATATGCGTATTCGAATGGATTGACGCCAAGAAAAATGGACAACGCCTCAAATTCCCAAAACGCTTCGTTCTGCATATACTTTTCTTCAAACTCATGCATCTCTTTCATGCGTCTTTGTTCCTGACAGGTATAAAATTCAATGCGTTTTCTGCTGTTAAGCAATGCCAGGCGTTCTTCCTTGCCTTTAATCACCGAACAATCAATTCCATATTTATTGAGCATGACTTTATGCGTGTAAATGGTTTTTACCGGTGTGTATTCTTTCTGCTCAAAAAGTGATTGCGCATAACGCTCCAACAACTCACGTTTGTCTTTGCATGGTAACGCGCCGGCTTTTATGAGCGATACCACCACCGCAGTGGACGGAGAAACACGCGTGATAAAATCGTTAAGTCCTGTGAATAACCCATTTGCTTTACGTTCTTCCAGAATCTGTGTCACAACCTTTTCCCCAACCCCTCGGATGGCCTCAAGGCCAAACAGTATCTTAGAGTTATGCACCGTAAAATATCGTTCTGACCGATTGATATTGGGAGGCAATACACTAACGCCAAACGCCTTTGTGTCTATGATGTACTTATTAATTACGCCATAATCATTGCGGTTCTGGTTGAGTAACGCCTTAAAAAAGTATTCCGGGTAGTGCGCTTTCAAATACGCAGTCTTGAGCGTTAGAATGGAGTAAAGCGCAGAGTGCGATTTATTGAAAAGATATCCGCCTTTTTCTTTGAGATCATCGCTGATTTGTTTTGCAATCCCTTCAGGATATCCGTTTGCAATAATTTCTCCATACAACTTCTCAGACTCTTCTTTTACAAGTTCAATATTCTTTTTGCCGATAGCCTTTCTAAACTTGTCAGCCCCTCCGTAGCTACGGCCTCCAAATTTCCTGACAACATCCATGAGCTGTTCCTGATAAATCATACAACCATAAGTCTTTTTCAAAATCGGTTCCATGTCGGGATGGATGTAGGTTATTGCTTTTCCGCCGTTTTTACGCTCAATATAGTCTTCAAGGGCACCCATACTATCTGGACGATACAGCGCCAGCACGGCCGAAACATCTTCGAGATTTGTCGGTTTCAACCTCAAAAGCAAATCTCGCATACCGCTGCTTTCAACCTGGAACACGCCATTCGTCCTTGCGCTTGCAAGCAATTCATACATTGCTGTATCATTTGCGAACTCAGGATTGTTTATGCTAAGATCCCATTCTGACAGTCCAATATCTTCCATTGCTTCTTGAACAGCCGCCAAAGTTGCGACGCCAAGTACGTCGAACTTAATGATTCCGATTTCCTCAACCTTTTTCTTATCGACTTGAATGACATGTTCGCCTTTACTTCCAAGTTTCATTGGCATATAATCTGTAATTTTTGTATCAACAATGCCAACTCCGCCGGCATGGATGCTTACGTTGCGCAACCGGCCGGAAATATGAGAAGCTATTCGGAAAAGCTCATTGTATTCACTATAATCATCGAGTAATGATTTATTATTTTCAATACACTCTTCAAACGTCTTGTACGTGAATTTTTTACTTATTCGATCGCAGACGCTATACGGAATGCCAAGTACTTTTCCTACATCTTTGATTGCCACGATAGGGGTTATATACGAATAATTAATGATTTGGCATACGCGGTCTTCACCGTATTTTTGTGTAAGATAATCTATGATGAACTCACGGTTCGAGAAATCACAATCGATATCAGGCATACTTACACGCTCCGGATTCAGGAAGCGTTCGAAAATCAAATCATTTTCAATAGGGTCAAGCTCTGATATTCCAAGCAAAAAATTCACAATAGAGCCGCCGCCAGAACCACGGCCATCTCCTACCGCCTGTCCATTTTCTTTCGCATGTTTAATGAAGTCCCACACGATAAGGAAGTATCCGTCAAACCCCATTTGGTGAATAATTCCAAGTTCATATTCAAGCCGTTTCTCCCTTATTCTTTGTGCGTCGCCGTTGAGCTTATAGAAACCTCTTTGTTTCCATCCTTTCTCCGTAAGATGTTTGAGGTAGGAAAGATTGTCTTCAAATCCATCTGGCAACGGATATGTGGGAAGTTGCGGTGCCTGAAATGGCATATCCACATTTTCTATCATATCAGCAACCTTATTGGTGTTTGCAAGGCCAAGCTTTACGTTCTCCTCTCCAATTTGGGAAGACATAACCTCATAAATCTCAGCTTCTGACTGAATGTAACAGCCATCGTACAGCTCTGTCAGGGTTTCATCGTCGTGGGCGATTTGAACGTGGCGCGCCTGATAGTACAAATCATCCTTCGTCGCAGCATGACTATCCGTAGTAATAACAAACTCAGTGTTTGTTGCCTCAGCCAGTTCTAACACTTTTTGATTGTATCGGCACTGTTCATCTGTATTATGGCTTTGCATTTCAAGAAAGAAATTAGGAAATGCACTTTTGTACTCATCGATATACTGAACACACTGACCATAGTCTGATTCTCTGGCGAGTTTTGATGCCAAACACGCAGACAAAATAATAAGATCATCCGCATACGGTCTTAAATGCGCCAAATCGATTCGCGGTTTAAAATAGAAGCCTTCAAAATTGCTTTGTGTAACAATTTCATTGAGAGCCACTCTACCGCGCTCATTTTTAGCAAGAGCCACAAGATGAAAGTATTTACTATTGCTGTCTTTCACTGACATGTCAAAACATTCATACAGCTCAACACCATAAATCATCTTGATTTCAGGATAATTTTTTTTTAGTTCATCGAAATAAATCCAGCTATATGCATTGCCGTGTTCGGTTATTGCAAATGCATTAAGTCCTACTGACCTTGCTCGTTCGAGATACTCTTGCGGATGTCCGTATCCGTCAAGTACAGAAAATTCAGAATGATTGTGAAGAGAGCTGTACATCACAACACCTCATATTCTATAATGATAAACTGAGGAGTCGCCATGCTCTTATAAACGTTGATCGACGCGCGGCCAACGATATTAATATCAAAGCTTGCCGTTGAATCATATGGATCGTTGAGCGCCTGATAGATTGGATCTGCTTCATTGCACGAGAATTTGACAAACTCAACTCCGGTTTCCTCGTCTTTCCACTTCAGAGTATTGCTTTGCTTTCCTATAAGTGAAACCTGTTTTTTGTCAAGATGAACACCTTCAACCGCAATGTACGGCTCCTCAACCATTTGTCCCCAACATCTGGACATTCCATCAATTTTCTTGACAAGTGGGAAAGTAAGCTCCTGATTGCTAATGATAAAGTCGCACTTATACGACTTCGAGATTGGGCTGTCTTTCAATCTCTCATTACACAATTGAATTGCTTTGGGAATGTTTTCTTTTTTGATTTCAACCCCAAAGGCATTTTCGTGTCCCATAATGCTCTCAAAGCATCCTGTTGATTCCAAAAACGATTTCAAATTATCGATTGAACCGTTGTTGATATTTCGCCCAGAGCCACCATACAAGGTCTCATCTTCATTCCGCTTACGAAGGAGCAGACATGGCCGTGTATACTCTTCAGCGATTCGTGTTGCCGTCAGACCAGTGTATGCTTCGTCAAGAAGCCCGGTCACGTTAACAAAAAGAATCTTATTTCCACGCTGGTTGTACCGCTCTATAAAATCGCGAATGGCATCTTGGCCTTGCTTACACGCCTTACTTTGGCGGTTTCTTATGTTAGTAGCAAGACGAACAACTCTTTCACAAATGCTTTCCTCCGTTGCTTCTTTTTCACCGCGTTTCTTATATTTAAAGGTTTCATACTCTCCGAGCAAAGCTCTGAACATAAGTTCCTTTTCTGCCAATTTTCCTGCCCGGATCACCGCGTTAATGGCCGGCACAATGTAGAATTGAATGTCATGTATTGTAGGATCCGCTTTGATTTTAAAACTGTTTTGCTCACACAACTGCTTTATAAGAGGATTTGAAATCAATGCTATACCTTTGTCCGCGATATACTTTGTTTCATAGGAACGCATATCCATCACATCAGCGATATTCCCAATGGCCGCAAGGTCAATATATTTATCTGCAAATGACGTCCACAATTCTTCATCAATCGCCTGCAAAAATTTGTATGTAATTCCCGCGCCGCTAAATTCTTTATTGGTGTATCCGCATGTCTGATTGTTTACAACAATTGCATATGGATTTTCAGTTTCAGCAATATGGTGATCAAGAATTATTACATCTATCCCTGCTTTATTTAATGCCTTACATGGTTCAATATCATTCGTACCAGCGTCAGGGACAATCACCAATCGGGCAGACTTTGGTATTTCAATATCACTTTGAAGGCCATGTTGTTTTCCGCTATGCAGGTGATATGTAATATTTATATCTTTCTTCTGATCTTTTAAATATGAAATCAGCATCGCAGCAGATGTATAACCATCAACATCGCAATCTACGACAACATGAATTTCATCGTCCAAATAACCAAGCAGACAACTAACAGCCACGTCTATGTTTTCAAGATCTTGGTATGGAATCAGGCAGTCACTTTTCAAAGAAAGGTACTCTTTTGGGTTTTCTATGCCTCTATTCTTTAATATTGTAAATTCGATATTCGTAACATCATTTCTGCTTCCAGGAATAAGCTCGTAATCCAGCTCCATGTCACCTACTTTATTCTTTTTATGCACTCTGAAATAAGCCTTTTAAATTTTTTCGGATCGTCGGTTGGACTTTCTTTTTCTTCCAAGATACCTACGGTGTCAATAACAGCATACACGTGTATCTCATCAATAAATCGCCCCGCCAATGTATCAAGCTCTTCTCGCGACACATCTTTATCAAAAAGGAACACGACATCTACACACAAACGTGTGAGCATATCAATTTGCTGTCGAGACACCCTTTTTCCGCCAGTAGCGACTGCATTGCACATGCCCATGCTCCAAAGCTGCATAACGCTTTTTTCTGCCTCCCCTACATAAACTTTATGCGCCCTTTGAATTGCATCGTATGTATGATTGAGACCATATAACACTTTTGATCGATTGGTTGGCTCAATATATAAATACTTCAGTTCTCCATCCTTTTGAGCCTTCCCAAACATCCGGCCTTTCACGCCAACCAGTGTACCGATTTCATCCCGGATTGGGATTGTTATCCGGTTTGTCTGTTCATCATATCCAACCTCAAATTTAGCCTGCGTGCCATAATCAATATTGTCCTTGAAAAACAAATCATTTACATACGGCATGTAATACGAAAGAACATTCTCACTGATTGGACGCAATGGTTTACTGTCATAATCCTTTTCAATATCACCACTAAGTTCAATAATCTCCTGTGCAATTCGTATACTGGCAGGAAGATCGGCGTCAAAATCATGGTAATAATCGATTCCAATCCACTCGCATACCATTTTTATTGATTGAAAGAAGGATTCATCTTTAAAAAATTGCACAAGAGAAAACAAGTCTGAGCCGTTGCCCACCTTTGGTATATCCCTCGTGTAATCTACGACTGAGATAAATTCGTTTTCATATACCGTAATTGCTGATTTATTATCTCCGTCCGGATTCCCGCAGGAATAGTATCCTCCTTTGTGCGTTATGTGGTGGCACCCAAGCTCTTCTAAAACTGTTTCAATTTGATTGTTCTCAAGAATATAATTCTTCAGGTCTTGAACTTCAATAAAAGCTCACCTTCACTTTCTTACAAGCTCTCCGACCTCGATCCATGTGTTCAAGTTTAAATCGACTTCAAACAAAAGATGTGGCTTTGTGCCAAACCTATTTTTATCAACATTGAAGGCATAATACCTTTTATTGGGATTTAAATCATGTCTTGCCGGTTCTCCCCAATCCGTCTCAGAAGCAACATACCCATATTTCGAAAACTTATTTGGCGGTATCTCCTTACATAACAACAATGTATGCAGCACACGCTTCAATCCCTTGCAGTTCGCGATTTGATTGGAGACAAGTTCATCCGGTTCAATATAATTGGCATCGTCAGTAAGCTGAATGGACAAATAGCCAAACATATTCAGCTGCTTGCATATTTCCGTGATCTTGGTAACGCTTACCATCATTGCCGCCCAATCTCCAACTGTCGCGATATCGTTTTTCATGGTATCATAGAAAACGTACTCAATGCCTTGCGTCATACTTGCTTTTCGTATTTCAAATTCAAGAGTTTTATCATCATAAGCCATTGAAACATCCTTGGTAAAAATCAGCCCCTGTGTTTGGTCTTCAATCCATTCAGCGATATGCATGATATCGTTATATTCAGATGACAGCTTTGATACACGCTCGATGTAATGCTCAATCGGCTCTGTGACATCACCCCAATCATCTTTTTCAGGATAAATGAATTCTCCGTTTTTGTCCTTGTAAAGACCTAAAGTGATTTCTCTTTCCTGTTTATTCAGATTGATACCATGCAACTGCTGAAATTCGGGATTGTTTATCACTGTTGTGATAAGTGCATATCGCATTTCTTCTACAGTCATCTCATTGAGCATAACCAGAACCTTTTCCTTACGCACAAGCGTGATATATGCAATGAGTTTTGCCATATATCTGCTTTTGCCCGCATTACTGAGCATACCAACCGCCATAACCGACTTCTTTTTCAGGCCGCGAAAAACATCATTCATAATTGGGAACGGAATTGGCAACCCCATATCGGGAGCTTCCATGCAATGATGCAGCGTATCCTTTATATTGCTGTTTAGTATTTCCGCACTGTCATTCGTCAAAATCACAGTATTAATCCGATCAGCTTTAGAGCGAATCATACGGTAAATATGGGACGCAGTAAACTTTTCGAACAACTTGTGCGACATGATCTTCTCAATATTAAAACCATTTCGCTGGTATTCTCGAAGCAAGGAATACTTTTTCAGTACTTCAAAATAATTTTTAAAATCATCTATAACAGCAAGCTGCATCCAGTCCGCGATTGTTTTCCAACCACGCAAAAGTTTATACTGCGCAAGACGCTCCTGATTTTCGCTCATGAATGTTACTACAACTGTTTTATTCAAAGCCTGAGAGCGTGTCTCGAATATTGTAACTGCGCACTCATAAAAGAAACGTGTGGCTTCATCGAAAAAATCATATTTGCTTTTGATATACTGACTATATTCAACGATAAGATCAGGGTTACGATAAATTGAACCAACAACCATAATTTCATTGGTAATATTCGATACCGCTTCTTCTATTTTCTCACCCCCCCGAAATTCAAATTTCGTCGAGTACATCAGCAATTGATACGTCGCCTTTGTGGCGATTGGGTTTGTTTACACGTGGTATAATGTTTTCGTATATAACATTCGCGGACTCTTGCTGTTGTTCTCCCAGAAGGGATTGCTTTTCTTTCCATTCCAAGTAACCATCATATCTGCTCAATAGTATCGCCAAATCATAACTAATGCGTTGTATTGAATCCATACAATTGCCTTTTTGCTTGTTGTATTCATACACGCGATTAAGGTAAGCTTGCTTACGCTGCCACATATCGAGCAAATCTTCAGGAGGGCATGGTTTTTTTAATCCCTCATATTTTCCGCTGTACACACTGGCCAATTTTACATATATGTATTTAGGCATACATGACAAATCATACGTATACAACAAATAGTCTGTAAGCAATCTTTTGGGGTTATCTGAAGTATTTTTCTCCCTATTTCTGCTTCCTGTCGATCTTCGTTTTTGCGTTACACACTTTGCGATTGCTTCACGAGCATCAACGGACATCTTCTCAACAAGCGAATCCACCTCATCCGAAGGCATTCTGCCTCGTTTTCGTCTGAGAAGTCTTTCTTTTTCACATTTGGCATGTAAAAATCGTTTTGTTTTCTCATCGTAAACGAGGTCCAGAAGGTCTAACACAAGATTTATTTCTTCCCCGCAGATTCCGCATTTACGCGTAATCTTCACGACAATCACCCAATATCCTGAACGACTTTAAGGATTTGATGAAGAACCTTTACATCAGAAACCGTACGCATTGCCGTGGGCAAACCTGCGTCAGCAACGGCTTTTTTGGCTTTTTGCTTCAGTACCGGGGACAACGAATTGATCATACCTGTAATTTTGTCTCTCAGCACCTCTGCTTCATTGGTGTTTTCCTCAGGCTCATTTTCATTTTCGCTCTGTTCTACACCAATTTCCTCTGCATATTTACGCTCCTCTGTTTTGATTGCCTCGTGAATAGTGTTCTTAATGACAAATTCTCTATTTCCAGAGGTTTTATCAATCAAATCCTGATAATCGAGCAAAGACGGATCTTCGATATCATCTCCAGCCTTATGAATGCCGGTACGATCTTTCACAACGAAAGCGCGAACCGTCGTATAATCATCTTCGTCACGATACATACGAATACAGGTTTTCGCATTGTAATCCATATTCTTAAAGCCATCAGGAATTTTACGTCCAGTAGCAACAGTGACTTCCTTACCATTGATTTCCTTTGTGATCTTTTCGTCCGTTTCTCGCGCAGTAACGATGTAGTGTTTGCCGGAACCCATCAAATCAAGAATCAATTCCTGTCCTTTAAAATTGACCGTCTGGTAATCCTTAAGTTCCATGCCCGCGCCTTCAATTTTGACGAATTTTTCGTCTCCAGTAAGGCCAGCAGCAGCAGCTTTTACCTTTGCTCTCTTTTTTGAAAACTCAACAATACTTGTTTTTGTGGTAAGATTCAAAACGCTTGCGCCGTCAACCACAATCATATCCGGTCGGAAGGGCTTCCCGTCACTGTCGAGATATACTTCGTCTGTTTCATTTCCATCATCGTCTGGAATGTAAAAATCCTCACCATTCTTGGCCCGTTCAATAAACTCCAAAACTTCTGTAATTGACTGCGTATATGCAATAAGGATATTCCGCATATCAACACCGTTCTCTGCAAGTGTAGGAAGATAATCATCTACGCTACCGCTCTCCGGGTCAAGGTACAGCACTTTGAACGGAGAGCCGTCCGGGTTCTTTAGGTATGCAGATTGCAGCGCCATTGTTGACTTTCCCGTGAACGGATTGCCAAATAGAATCATCTGAATCTTACTCTGAATTGCATTTCCACTTCTAAATCTTGCCAAATTAGTTCCTCCAATAAATTTTTGTGTTATAATATGGGATATAAGTAGCGCTAAGCAAAAGAAATAACCGCGAAGGACGTTTTGTTATGGACTTAAACAACATTAATACCATTCTCACTGGCGTGGAAAGTATTGCCGCAGTCGTTTCCGCTATTGTTGCAGTCATTTCTGCCGTTAGGGCGCACAAGTATGCAAGCATAGCCAAAAATCTAATTTACAATGAAACTTTACGTCTACATGATAATGCACATTTGCAACAAGGCCAAATTCAAAATAACTACATCACAAATGACGAGTCTAAAATACAAGAAATCGCAATAACCGAAGCGCAAAAAGTTACAGCTGGCGCAACATCAAAACTTGCATCCCATATTCCAAAAATGGAATTTGTGTGAGCGGATTTACATGTGTTAACTCCACAATATAAGTCTCATAATATTAGCAACAGCGAAAAAGACTGAACATCCTGCCGCAATTAACGAAACAATAGCCCAAAAATCAGCTCTTTTCATATCCTCGTTTAGAAATTCAATCAAACTCTCACGGTCCAAATAATCACATTTTTTTGAACTTTTCTTCATATTGCACCTACCTTTTTAGATTACTTTATCTATCATTTATTGGCTCACCACGGCTCATCATCATCCAATTCATCGTTGCTTTCAAGACTCTTGCCCCAGTTGCCACCATTCGAATTAGAACTACCGTAATCGTCTTCAGCTTTTTTTGATGCTGCAATTTTAGCAATTGCCTTGTCAATTTTATCTTCCGAATATTCTTCAGTATCAATTGTCTGAGGATCCGCACCAGTAATCACAAACAAGCGTTGCGTAGGCGAATTTACGCGTTCCATTTTGTTTGCAGTGCCCCAAACACTGGCTTCCTCAACCTCTTCAATATCGCGTTCTACAATAATATCTCCCCAAACTTTGATGGACGAATAAGGCTTAATATTCTTGCGGAATGCAGTAGCCAATTTCGAATCATAGATGACAAACTCTGCATCTTCAATCGACTCATAATTGACAATCTTTGCAGATACCGTAAATTTCGTTTTATCTTCGTTTGGTTCGATCCCGGTAAAAACGATCACCTGAGTAAACTGTGCATTTGGAGTGTAGTCTTCTGCCTCCATGTCAATCGGTCTGCACAAACTTACCTGGGTGGGTACCAAACGAACATTATGCTTATCATTGTATGTACTAAACTCAAGATTTCCCTTTACAAAAACGCTTGCGTCATCTTTCAAGTTCGTGCCAATCTCTTCACATGCATCGAATTCGGTAAGAACTTTTTTGTCGTTGACTTCATTTCCCTTCTTATCAACAATTTTCTTGACACCAACGTTTACGCCAATCATTCGATAGCCTTCTTTATCGAAAGTATACCGATCTTTCCATGCCACTTCCTGTGTGTCCTTTGTAATCCCTTTTGCCTTGTCTTCCCGGCGAGAATAATACACGGACTTACGTTCCATACCATTAAGGTATGTATATACAGAGCTGCCATCTTTGTCGATTTTCACTCCAAAATTAACTGATCGGAATGGTTTCTTGGTGCTCTGTGTAAGCTTATCCTCATAGAAACTATCCTTGTCGGTCCCAGTCACAAGACCAGAAACACTAAACGAACCACGAGTCTGTACCAAATCAATCAAACGAGTTTTTTTCTTTTCTGCCAAGTTGAATCTCCTTTAATAAATTAATTATTTTATGTCAATCATAATCGGCATCGAAATTGATGCTGGTCATGTTCAACAGCTTATACCTATCACAAATTTCAGTTTGATGCATAAGACCTTCTTGTGTCGTCGGATAAAAGTAAAACGTTTTTCCGCCTCGATTCACAGGAACTTTAAACCCAATCAGCTTTCCACATTTTTCGCAAATCAAATTGTCTCCATTCCACTTAGCGTGCTTCCAGCAAACATTATTGAAAATATGTAGCAATATCCAAAACCACCTTGTCACTCTTCGTCCTCCTCTTGTTCCAAACAAATCGTAGTAATCCATTCGCTTTTGCATGAAGGACACAGATTCCAGACTTCATATGGCGGTGAATCGAGGCCGTGACCGTCTATAAATACGGCTGGTTCATCAAATTCGAATCCGCATTTCTCACATTTAAACACTATGCCATAATCTGTCGAAACACACGAAACGGATCATAGACATCGCTGGAATATACAAGTTGGCAATGATAATCCTCTTCAAACTTTTTTGCATCTTCATTAAGTTTCTTCAAACGAATCTCTTTTTCATTCTTCAACTTCTGTCGTGCCATGTCTTTCTCATAGCATACCTGAACATGTTCTTGGTACGCTGCATAGTCACCCTCAATTTTCTCATGGCAATACGGACACTCAAAAATCGGCTTCTTCATTTCAAATTTCATTAAACGATTCTCCTCTGTTATGTATTTTGATTTACTGTTAATATTACTTCTATGACATATAAAACTGCTAGACGGCATCACCTTCTGCAAGCGGAGGAATTGTACATTCTTCCGTAAGATATGTAATTAGCTCATCGGTACATTCCGGACAAAGATCTACACTTAATTCATCGCCATCATGCACACTGCCATATCCCAACTGTTGGTGATAAGAAAAACTATATGTGTTTGCATCAATCTCCTTTCCACAACGATTACAAATTACTTTAATAGTCATCTTCTTCCCTCTGATCGTGTAAATTCTTGTTTATTTTTATAATTAACTGTGGTATACTGTTTTTAAAACAACCACAGATTTAAAAGGAGTGTAAATTATGCCTCGTGGAGTCAAAAAAGAAGTCACTTATACCGGAAAGGCTGCAAAGATCAATGAAAAAATCCTGAAGCTCGAAGCCGATTTAAAGGCAGCAAAAGAAGAGTTAAAAGCAGCCTATAAAGAACAGCTCAAGGAGGAAAAACGCGCCGCCAAAGAAGCTGAAAAGGAAAAAAGAGAGAACCTTATTAAAGCCCTCGAAGAAAGCGGAAAATCTACAGAGGAAATCTTGGAATTCCTCAAAGGCTAAAAACTAGTATTTTACGGTCGGCTTTGCCGGCCGTTTTTTTCTTTTGTCAAACAGCTATGCTTTCACCGATTTTCCTCCACACACACATTTTCGGCCTTTCCTACCAGAATGAGCGAATACACACCAACCACAGGCGCAAGCGGAATCTTTGCATGACAGACAGTCGCCATCATGGCAAGCACACTATCATCAACTTCGGCGCTATCATGAATGACAATAGCATCCACTTCGCCCCGGCGCGTTTTCACACGCACGCGCTGCCCCTTTTTCAAATCCACAGGTGTTTCAAAAAGATATCCACTGCAACTAAAGTCACCTTCATGCCGTACAAGTACAACGTTCGTCATAATCTCAAATCTCCTTTTCTTTACACTTCACAAATTCGCAATGCCCATCGAGCGGGCAGTTGTTGCAAATCAAAACTTCATCCGGGCACGGGCCTTCCACGCAATATTCCAGCAGCGGATAGCTTAAATCGCTGCGTAAGGAACACATGCCATTTTCTGCATCACGATATTTACAAATCATGTCTGCTCCTCCTCTGCTGGCTGCTGGAGCCATTGCAATATCAAATCCGGACATCCATAAAAATCATCATTAAGTTTTGTCGCAAGAAACTTCGCAAGCTCATCATCGCTCATTTTACGGATGCGGTCGGCGTTTGTGATAATCTCCGGGTCGGTTTCAACACCGTATGTACTTCTTAAAGCAGCACAACCCGAACCACGATACGTCACTGTGCATTTCGCAAACGCCGGGCAGTTCTTACAGCCTTTCACGTGTTTTCCTCCATTTCCTTCAGCGCGGCCTCGGCGGCTTCGCGGGTCAGAAATACGGTTTTGCCCATTTGGGGGATATCGCTCCACCAAAATTCTGTTTCTCTCACATAATCAGCCCCGTCGAGTTTTCTTGCATGCGAATAAACAGGACTTCCGATTTCGCACGGCAGCACCACAAGCCGCCCCTCTTTCTCCGCCTGCGCCAGCTCGCGGAGGCGATCAATGGGGACACCTTCAAACTCTTTGATTTCCGCGATAGCCTTTCCCATGCTTGCAAGCTTCAAGTGCTCCACTGCCTCCGGCTCCAGCCCGGTCTCCTCGTAAGCAGCGAGGCGGTTAATTGCATCAGCCAAAAGCACGTATTCGCTGTGATAAGCTCGACGCTCTGTGTGCAGCTCATCTAAAATGCTCATTGCGCCTTCCGCGTAAATCTCCATGTCAATCCTCCTCCCGGCGCTTGCCCCGACTGCAAAAATCGTCTGGATTTTCTCTGTCCATATGATGGGAACACCATCCTAATCGAGGTTTGTTATAGTTTCGGCACTCCCGGCAGTAGCACGCGCCAGAAGCGTGCACTGGGTCGATGGTTGGTTCTTGGCTCAACCTTTTGATGAGTATCTCGAAAATTTTATATACTGCGATTTCTTCTTTTTCTCCGGTTTTAATATCAAGCATATCCTGCCATTTTTTCGACAGCGCATTCGCGTCAATCAGCCTTGCCATTGTCTTCTCCTTTCAGTGGTCTGCCGCACATGGGGCAGAACTTTGGCTCATAAATACCGACAGTGTGCCACTGATTGCCGCTCAATTCCTCAAACATAATAGCCATAGGCTTTCCGTTACCTGACCTGATCATAATGCGTTTTTGCTGTTCAGATTCCCCAACGTCATGATACGAAAGGTCGCATCCTTCAAGGTCTGGTTCAAGCGTAGCATCAAAACAGAATCGGCATCCCTTGCTCCGTTCCTCACGCTCTTGGAGGGCGGAGATTGCATGCGAACAGGCTTCTTGAAACTCTTTCCGGTAACACTCGTTCCAGATATACGGCTCAAAACGAGCAATCGCCTCTCTGGCAGTCATTGTCATTCCCTCCATTCATCTTGGCTCCGCAGTGCGGGCAGAATTTATACTTTTTGATGTTTCCGATAGCACCTTGACATACAGAGCATCTAAACTCCCACCAATCGTCGTTAAAAATCCACTTCCCACGCCGCATAGGAACAGCGTCAACGGCGGGAGCGTCCTCTATGTCTCCGACATCTACCACTTGCACATATCCGCACTGTGTATCTGCTTCCCATGCTTTTTCCAGCAGCGCCTTCCGGCTTATCAAATCGTCCATTATGCTTCCTTCTCCTCAAAACATTTTTGCCACTCAGATGAGGTGTTGATCCTCACATATCAATAGATGTAATCTGCTTTCAAATCAGCTCCACAGGCCGCTGTGGATAACCGAGCATGTTACCGTAGATTTAATTACGGCATAAAAATTGTGCAAGCGGTAGGATTTGAACCTACTACATACCTCCTGGTGCGGTGCTCTACCAACTGAGCTACGCTTGCATGAGCCTACTGTTCATGACCAGCAGGTTCAAATGTATGATTGGTCAGCAGAGGACGAAATACAAAGCCGACCTGCCACTATATGGCAAAATATAATTGCATAGATACTTTCGTTCTGCAAGTAGCGCAGTGATTTCACTATGCAAGGTTCGCTCAAGTGCCCTGTGTAAATAGGCATCCGATGTAAACACCAGAAGCTTGAACTTCCAGGCTGCAAGTTTGACCGAGGACATGCCTCTTGGGTACTTCCCCCATTTCAGATGCCACGTTCGCATCTTCTAGGACAATATCGGTGTGTCCGTACAGCAGATGTTCCAAATCCACCGCACCGCAAATGTAACCTTGTGCACCGCCACAAGGGGATGGTGCGCCCTACGAGAGTCGAACTCGTCACTCATGGCTTATGAGGCCAGCGCTCTAACCAATTGAGCTAATGGCACATGATGCGTTCAAGCATAAAGCTTGAGCGCGTAAGTATTAACTGATAATTAGATTGTGTTGTAGAAAAGGCACTTTCGTGCCTTTCCCCTTGCCTGTCATCTGTACATTTTCTTCCAAACAAGATATTCGTGAGCGACATGCGTTCTTTTGGCTTTTACCATATACTGCGGGAACAAATTCGTAAGGAAGCGTTCTTCCTTATCGGAGCCTTTACTTGACTCAATGTCAAATTTCTGTTCAAACAGCGATGATTTCTGCACAGTGTCAAACGACATATTTTGTATCTTCATTTCCAAACCATCGTGTCCGACCGCCTTATCCAAAAGCAAATAAGACGCATTGCGTATCGAAAGGGTCGTTTGATGCTCCGCTCCAGTATACTTAAGCGCAGGAAACAAATACTCGCGGTTTGCTATCTCAAGGAATTCATTTCTGCCCACATCGAAGCTGTTGATCTCTGAATATTTCTTTACGGCACTCATGATCTCATACCGTATATAGTGAGCTCCAATCTTCTGGTGCTGGAAATCAATTTCTTCCATTCGAATGCCGGCAACTTTCTGATGCGGTATCCCACACCAGAGCAATCCCCAGAACACATAGGAACGCAGCCCTATATGCGTATTCAAATCAAACCTGTTTTTTAGTGCTTCGTTGAATTCGCCAAAAGATGAAAACAGGATTTTTACATATTGCTCAATTGCATATTCGATCGTCTCTTTCGGCGTGGGGAAATCAAATAGAACATCCGTTTGCGAGATGCCGCAGCGTGAACACTTCTTTTCCGTAATTTGCTTGATCTTGCTCAACCGCGTCGCTATGCTGGAGCGTGAGAAAATACGAGCGTTTACCAACTGGATATACTGCTCTTTTGTAAACCGCTCAAGCGGCACCTGGTTTCTTTTCTCCGCCTCACGGATGTCATTTAATATCGTCGCTATCGGCGATTTCGTCGTATCTCCTTCGTACTCGCCAAGGATCTCATCGTAAATATCCATACTGGCCTCCTCATCTCAATATGTACATTGTACGATTTTTGCATTGGCTTTTCAATAGTTTGCTACGGCGAGATACTCACTACTCTCTTCAATACCAGTTCCTATGGCCAGTGCAAGTAATGGTTCCTGCATTACCTTTGCTATCGCAACCTGCTGCAGCAAGCACGGTTCAAGCTCTCCGATATAGGATAACATCTGCTCTTTTGCCACGATCATCGGATTTTCCAAAATGATCGTTGATTCCCGTGACAAACCATTTAAATCATTCGGTTCTACATTTACGTGGGATGGGGACCGCCTGTTTGTACGCTTTGTTGTAAGTGGATATACCTGATACTGCGATGAATACGCTGAGTATTTGTTATTTGATGTAACAAGCACCGGCCGTACTCCACAATATATTGTGGACCCTGTACAGGCATCTTCACTTCCAAGATCACAATACCAAAGCTCTCCCCAGCGAGGAGCGGCGTTTTTGCTTTGCATCAATTGCCTTCTTTCTTTTTAGTATGTAGCCGCTCGCCCCTATGACTATAGTATAATCGCAATCTATTGTTTTGTCAATACTTATTTGGGAGTTTTTTTTGCTATTTTCCTTTGTGGATATATATATCCTCCGAAGTGGTAACAATTCGAATCCAGTCGTCCTCAAGTTCTTCGATGCTCACAATGGATCTCTCATTGATGGAAACTGTACTTCGATTCGCCGTTCTCTTACTCCCGCCGGGCGATAACAACAGAGTTCTATTCGGATTCTGTGTGAGCCGCGCATATTTGCACTTCAGTGTCGCTTCCCAAACATACTTCTTCGGATCACGGCCTGACCAAACAGAAAAATCCGTACCATCAAGCATATCAGCCAAAATATCTGAACTGATACAATTCGCCTTTTCCTGCCTGCACACAGCTGTTTCTTTCATCGACTATCCCCCCATACAAACCATACAAATATGAAACTCAAATGTCGTTGTCTTTACATGAATCCACTGGTCATCGACGGTGATGCATTTGATTTCACTTTCACGGATGGACACGGCGCTTTTGCTGCTCATGTCCACCCAATAGTAAAGCCGCTTAGGTGACAGCAACAGCAGCCTGTCCGGTTTTTGAGTGAGCATCGCGTATTTACATTCCAACTTGACCTCCCAGCCGCAATCTCCATCCGCAATACCTCCAGCTACAATGTTAAACTTCTTTCTATCCAGCATTGATACCAGCGTATCCACGTCTACATGTCTCAAGCAAATTTCACACCCTTCCAAATTGTCCTTGATATCGGACATATTATATTGTACAATTCTTTTTACAACCATAAGTTGTTATTTAAGTATTTAACAACCAATGGTTGTTTATTTGATGTTTTAATGATACTCCCTCTTCAAATAGTTTGCAATACATGGAGGTGCCATCTAAATGGCATTGACAACATTCGGAGCCAAGCTACGCAAATGGCGCGATGAAAACGAACTGACGCGGCGAGAATTATCTGAAATGATTTATTTTTCTGAAAATGCGATTCGTGGATGGGAGACAGGCGGTACGCCGCCGTCATATGACGCCATGATCGCCGTTGCCGACTGTATGGGGGTTTCGCTCGACTGGCTGACCGGACGGTCTGATGTCTGGAAAACATCTGAACAGCTCCTTCATGAAATTTATAATAAGCCTTTATGATATTTCACTCAACCTTTCAACAGACTCTTCCAGCAAATCAATGGTATCCTGCAGCGTATCCGAAGCAACTTCACTTGTCTCGTACCGTTCACTGCCAACCAAATTTTCAGGCATACTTTCACGAGCTTCGTCTTCCTCATCACGAATCGTTTCAATTTCTGCTATGATGTTTGAAATCGAATCAGACACCCTCTGAATCTGTGTACGTCTTACTTTATTCAATATTCGAGCCTCCATTCATTGCTCTTTCAATGTATACTGTTTTCATAACCACTAAAAATCTTTACCAGGAAATTTTATACGCAAATCATATTCGTCTACTGGCAAGCCTTCTTTCGCCATCAACCGGCGGATGCACTTTCGTGCTTCTAAAAATACATTCGTACCATTTTCATGCGCGGTAAGACGGTGGGGCACACCGTCTTCATTAAATACATCGTATTTTGCCATAAGCTCAAATTGCTTCTGGCGTGATCTCTGTGTACAGCCTCTTGTTAAAGCTGCGTATTCTGCGTCCCGTTTGTCACGTACTGCTTTTGCCTTTATGTTGTCGCTGACGGTATATGCCCCAAGCCCTAAAAGCGTCAGCAGACCTAAAGGTCCAAACGGCACTAAGTGGATCCCCCCTGTACCGAAAAACTTTCCGGGTCTGTTCTGACCGTTGATTTAAGGACGCAGTTTATGTATGATACGATGTATAAAGCTGCCGCCTTATTAAGTGGCTTTCCGGTATTGGCATAAAGTTCAAGCTGTTGATTTGCCGCAGCTAATTTCACGTAGTTAACCTCCATAGCACTCCTCCAATTTAATTTGAATTCTGTATGACCTTATTGCGGACATACAGCAGCATTAGGATAAACACAAAAAACTCCGCAACATTCATCGCAACACCTCTTCATATTTTATATTCCAGCCATATCCTCCCGGCACTGATCATAATATTTACATAGTAAACAGCAACTTTTACACTTTTTATTACCGCGCAGCCAATACATTAACCGTTTCAGCATGTTGATCGCCTCCTATCTAAAAGGCTATCACATTATATGTCCAATAAAGTCACCTATTTCTTTGCTACCACCGAAGCGAAATTTGCAAGCAATGGGAAAATCACTCTAACAACCAGTTTACTGCATCTTCAAATGTATCGAACTCCTCAGTAAATGCATACCCGTCTCGATTGTCTACAGCCACGATTTTGTCTCCATCTTCAACATAAAACAGACCGCGCGGCCCCCACTCTCCCTCACGCCCGTGCGATAACATATTTGCAAATTCCAACACGGACAACTTGGCGACATTGACGCCAGCCTCTTCTGCACAAAATGACAACTCGTCACATTCGTCCATGTCGGGAAGTTCCCTTCCCTGTTTTATGTATCGGTCATAGGCAATTTTCTCCGCCTCATCAGCGCTATCAGCTTCGATCAAAACATGTCCACAAAGATTTCTTGTTACGCCTACATCATACAACATCATTCTTCATCCTCCGGAATTTTAAAATACCCTTCTTCTTCGGCTGCATCCAACATTGAATCTAACACCCCTATGATCCCTTCAATTACATCTGTGGGAATTAATGTATTACTAAAACAGCAGGAAAGAACAGCCTTTCTCTGTTCGTACAACAGCTCGAAATCAATATTGCGGACCAAAATATCACCAGTCACTCTTCGTCCTCCACCTCGATAATAAGCACCGGCTGCTTTGTTTTGAAAACACGATCGGCTTCTTCCATATCTGCAAATATATATTTTACACGTCTGTCCATGACTCTTTCATATTCATCAAGTCCTGAATACAACTCAGACAGACAAACTCTGAACGCATAATCATTTTTCTCATAATCATACTGCTGAATGATCGCTTCGCACTGAATCTCATCTACTTCATTGAATAACTGTCGAACTGTCATCTTCATTCCTCCTGCACGTTTTCAAGCGTATAATAATCGTCCCACGAGATGTCTTTAAATTCCATGTCCTCCGCTGCAGCATAAGCTTCCCCCTCATTTTCTGCTTGAATATACGCAACGCCTTCACGCCTTACAAAAACTGCATATGTTCTCATTGCACTTCCTCCCCATATCCCACTGAAAAGATAAATTTCTCATTATTCAGACCTTCAAGCATATATTCCTCGCAGCACACATCACATACTTCACAAGGGCCTCCATCGACCCAATCTTCGTACCTGTCTGTAAGAATCTGCTTGGCTTCTTCAACATCGCCCTCAATGATTTCCACAAACAGCATCCTGTTATAGCACTCAATATAAAACGGTATCCAATTGGGATGAATATACAATTCTACATTCGCCATTTTTTCTCATATCACCTCTTGCATTTTCCGGTCCTCAACCAGACGCCCAAACCTATTTGCTTGGACGACTGGCGAAAGGAGTTTACCATGTGGCCTTGTCTCAAGCCTACACAGTTGTGGCACAGAGTTACCAGTTCTGCGCCTGGTTGAAGACCGAAAATGGTTTTTTGTTTCTTTTTGGCAAGCTTACATCCCAGCGGAGCAGAAAAAATCATCATTCACAAAATCGTATCCGTCATAATGTTCAAAAATCAATTCGTCAGGAATGTTACATGCTTCTGCCAGATCACTATAACTGGGACCACTGCATACCGTTTCAAACATGTACGTTTCTTTCAGCTCATTCAACTGTTCCCTTGACAACTGACGCACCGTCATACAACTTCACCATAGGCTGCGCCCATTTCGGCTTCGAACGCCGCATTGGCTACGACCTTTTTAATTTCCTGCCATGCATCTGCATAGCCGGCGCTGTACCCTTCTTCAAATTCCGCCTTGAGCGCATTGCCGGCATCTTGAAATATTTTCTCAAGTTCATCGGCATTTCTATTATAAGTGCCGTTACGTGTCCTTGCCGCAGTTGCCTTCTTTTTCAGCTCCATCATTAGACAATAATCCATTTAAGTTTTTGACCTCCAGTCATCAACAATATTTTCAATCTTCACAATACCCCTATCCTTCACTCTCAATTTCATTCCATGCGGCTTCCGGTGACTGCCAATCGCAATAATCAAACAGCTCACGGGCTCGATTGCCTGCCAGCTCGATAAAATCTCGTTTTGTGTATACTCCGAGTGGATCTAAAAATCCATTGTCATATGCTGATTCTGGGATATATATGATCTCGTCATCCGGTACCCCGTTCCATGATTCTGTGCGAAGCAGCGGACTCATATTTTTGTATCCGTATCCCTGTCCGATCCAAAATGGCTCCAAAATTGCTGGACACTGTACGCGCTTATACTCCTGCCTTGTCATTCGTATCGTCTCCTTTCCTCTTATTTTCGTGTTTTGCTTGACAAAACATTAACTGATAGCATATAATACGGATGAGAGGTTTGTCGGATATCTCTGGCTAATAAAAAACCGAAGAAATTGTGTGGGGGTTTGTCGGAAGCACCCGGCTAATAAAAAACCGAAGAAATATCTTACAAGGGAGGACTTATGTTCTCCCTTGTTTTTTTGTGATGGTGAGTCCTATGACAATTCAAAATTGCTATTTTATACGAGAACAGTTCTTTTTAGAACATCCAAATTTCCAGAAAATGCTTGATCCAGACAATGTGTCTAAACAGTCAAAACGAATTCATATTTGCATCAAAGTTGATATTGATACAAATACATTCTATATTCCACTACGAAATAATCTTGGTGTGGCAGTTCGTAAATTTGGAAGAATTGGATATTCTGTGCCATCTAGGTCAAGACCTAACGCAGGTCTTGATTTTAGATATGCCATTGTAATAAATGATGTTAAGTATATTGAATCACACACTGTACAAAAAATCCCCCACTCGCAATATGCAATCATTGCAAATCATTATGAAGAAATAAAGAAGTTATTCTCTATATATTTAAATGGATACAAAAAAGCAGCCAGAAAGGGAAGAATACAAAAAGAACCATTATATAGAGAATCCAGTCTAATAAATTTTTGTAATGAACTTGATCTTGTATAAACTTTTACAGACTGTATATTTTGTACTTTACTTCTGTCCCTCCAATATCTCCATGCCATAGCAGATACTTGAAATCACACCATCCAGTGCAATCCCCTGTCCTGTACAGCTTCTGCCCCAATACCAATGGTCCCATCCTTCGATCACTACTTCGCCGCGTTCTTTCAGCTTATCGCCAAGCCAGTTTGTTACCGCCCACCATTCATATACTTCTTGAGGGTTTTCATCCAGATATTCGTACTCTTCTTCTGTATACACCTGACCGCAGCCTTGGCACTTATACAATTTTTCAGTGGAACAACACTCCCGTGCTTCTGCCTCAGTATCATAATCCAATCCGCACACAGGACACATATATGCTCCATCTTCATCTTTATCTATTTCAATTTCTTCGTCATCGGGATAAAATTCGTCAAACCCATACTGGCTACCGCATTTATCGCATTCTTTCACAAAATAGTTACTTACATCTTCTTCGGTGAACGGAGCATCGTAACTGCTTAATTCATTCGCCAATCTCAATATGTATTCGACTTCTGAAGTCATACAACACATAACTTCACGGTTTACAAAATCTTGTTTTATTCGCTGATTTACGCAGGAATTAAAATCGTATTCAACACCATTTACCGTATACGGCATACGAACACCTCATTTTCAAATGTTAATCTATGCTATCGACTTCTCCAGTTTCCATCATTTTATGAATCTCAATTAATTGGTTTTTCAAAAAACGGACGCAGCCTGCATACAGCTTGTCCATTTCCTTTTTTGTGAACTTATTCTTTACCGCCTTTGCGTAATCTTCCCATGGCGAAAAATCACGTTCAAACAAACAACAACTTGTTTTCTCCAGACAAAAATCAAATTTTTGTGCCAACACACCATAGCACAACGCAGAATGGTCTGCCCGTACACGCGCGGCCCTCGGCAATGCTTTAACTTTATCAACGCACTCATATATTGCTTTTCTGCTATAGCATGCTTTTTCAAATTTCATATTGTATCTTTAATCCTCCTCGTTTTCTTCTTCCTGTCCAATGGTTTTGCGGATATATGCTGCAGCCATTTCGTACTCATTCCATATCTTTCCCGGTACGAGATGTCTGTAAAGAGCTTCTGTTTCAAACAACATCTCAGCAATAAGCTGCCACTCCACGATATAGTTTGGGGATTCTCTGTCCAACGTGCCATCCGCTTTACGCTCAATAGTTGCCGGTGAAATCTCCTGAACAAAGTCGTCCAGATTTTCGTAGCTATAATAATGAAGGACATCTTCAATTTCATCTTCCGAGTAATCGTTAATGTTGATGAATGCGTGGGCAACTGCAAACATATCAAGAACCCCACACACCTGCCACAGCTCAAAAACATTTCCTTTGAATTCGTCAAGATTACGCACATATTGTGCACAGTCATCATCAGTAAGAATCCATTTTGAAGATCTTATTTGTAAACTCATATTGAATTTCTCCTTGTATTAGATAACTGATAGTTGCTGCCATTTCTACCCTCGTGACCCCAGGGCGGGCTTATGATTAAATGCGGATTCCGTAACCGTCAGGGCCATAAACAAGTTGCTGGACGGGGTCGGTACGGATGGACTTGATATATTCCTTTGCGGAGTCCATGTTATCAAACTCGGCCAGCAGCGACCAATTGTAGTCCGTGTTTCTCTGGCCTCTTACAAAATAGCCATGCACTACTTCGTGAGACTTTATTGCGGTTGTGTCAATGCGGAATGCTAAGTATTTCATATTTACCTTCATTGCCCTCGTGAGCTCCGTGGCGAGTCGTGGCTTTGCTTATTCTCCTATAATATCGCTGATGTATGCGGCTTGAATGGCTTCATAAATTTCCGCATCAATTTCCCCATAGTATCCAAGGAGACAGGAGACCGCATCAAAACGGGTTTTAAGCGTAGCAGCGTTTTCCTCGATTAATGCATATGCTTCTTTATTCATTGTTGTCTCCTCCCATCGTGAGCTCCGTGTGGGTCAGCAAGGTTCATTCTTATGTTTCTCCCAACATTTGGGACAATAAATTTGGTTAAAACTCTGCATCATCTTCATATACTCGTTTTTTCCGTAGCGGTCAATGAAGCATTTGGAACAAAAATTGTCTCCGCATTTCTCGCACCCCCACATTTCGCCGTGGACATCATCCTTCTGTTCCCAACCCATTTCAAAATTACAAAAATCGCAAGTATAGGAATCATTTTTAATCGAATAAGCCATTTTGCTTTCCTTTCTACCACTTTATGACTTCGCAGGCGCTGGGAAAATCCACGCAGCGCGAACCGCCGGGGAAACGGTACATAGGCAATTCGAGGCCATCCCCAAGGGACGAATCTCCATAAAATACGCTGTATAACCAGATTCCTTGATGATACGCGGGTATTTAAGCGGCGGTTCATCCAGTGGGCAGTCATACGGCACTTGGTCGCAAGCGGCGCGCTCCTTGCACGCCTTGCAGTCGATGCGGGACCAATTAGCAAAACTGTGAATATCGAACATCTGTATTTCCTTTCTGCCCTCGTGACCTCTGGGGCGGGCTGTTGGTTATTTAGCGGGTGGGGTTGCGCTCCATAAATTTTCTTACGAATTCAAAGCACTTTTCCAAATTAGGGCTGCTATATATTGAATCCAGCCCGCCCGGAACTAATTCAAATTCCACTGAATAATTCCAATGAAAAATATCTCTAGCATCTATTACTTGCAAAAATTCTCCGCCATTAGTTTCCCATGCTTTAATCGTGCGTCTGCTCATATACGGATGATTTCTAATCACGTTCATTTTCTTTTCTCTTTCTCCCCGTATGCCCGATAGGCCAGGCGCATTTTGTTACGCAAGCGGAAGCGTATCTACAACGGCTTTAAGCTGTTCCAACTGGCTACTAAGCCGCTCTATCTGATCGAGGTCTGCGGTAACATCGTACTTATCCTGCATACCTAACAGCTCATTTGTGAGTTGGCTCAGTTGCTTGGCGTAAACGTCCAAATAATTGATATGGATTTTGATATTTTCCATCGTAAAACCCTTTCTGCCCTCGTGACCTCCGGGGCGGGTATTCATTATAGAAGTGTGTGCTTCCAAAAGCGGAGTTCCATATCTGACACATCCCGATATAACTTAGATGCAAGATAGCGCACTTCTCGACTTCTTGCGCTAAGCTGTAGGTCTTTAACCCTATCTGCTAAATCTTCTGCTAAAGGGTGGAGAGCAGCGAACGTTTCGCTTGTTCCGTCGCATTTGTCGCTAAGCTTCAAATATTCCTCTGTTAGCTTTTTCAATTTATCCATGGTGTTTCCTCCTTGTGCCCTCGTAACCTCCGGGGCGGGTGTTATTAACACGGGCTTTCAATGGTATAATCGCCTTCTCCAAACATTTCATCGCCGTATTCTTTCGCTTCTACATAGCTTTCAAAATCCTGCGGCATTTCATCAAGGTCATTCGGGAATACTGTACAAAACCATTCGTTCATTTTCTTTTCTCTCTTTCTCCCCGTCCGGCCGGTAGGACAGCCTGGTTGATTTAAGCTTTCGTACCTACGCATTCTCTTTCACATAAGTAACGATATCTTGGGAAATCGGTGCATACGTTCTAAAAGCTCTCTTTCCGGAAGCCTTTCATTTACACTGATCCATTTGTTCATTTTGTACACGAGTCCTCCATTGCTTTGTCAAATATACACGTTTCAGCTCAACATCACCATCGATACAAGATAGCCGCCAAAACTGGATATACTCTTCGATTCCACATCCGTCATAAACGAAATTATCAAACTCGATTCCATCTAATTCGTTTCTGTGAAACGATATATCATGCAGACATGTACCATCTTCCCGCAGACAGAGAAGCCATGCATGATTCTTTCCGCTCTCAACGACGCGATTTAATGTATCAATGTCGTAGAAAATATCTCCTGCGTAGATTTCTGTAATTTTCGCTGCAAGCCTTACCATACGGTCAGAAATATTCGAAATATTGCCAGTATCTGACCGCACAACAAATCGCGGATCATCGTCGTACGAGGAATAATTTCTGATTTCGTATTCCATTCATGCCACCTCTTCCATTTCTGGCCAGTGCTCGGTCATGCCATTTTCTGTCACATCACTACCATAGAATCCGCCGCAGCTATCGATTTCTTCCCAGAAAATATCTGCATAAAGGGCCTCTTGTGGGCTAACTTCCTCGCCGGCCACTGTGCCTCCCAGAAATTTTTCAAGACGATACCAATACACATCACCATGAATATATTGATTATAAATATCTACTTCTCCCCGAAGCACGCTCATAGCCGTTTCGAGATTCTTTTTATTGAATGCTCCGTACTCTTTTTCAATATCCTCTTTGGTAACATAGATAAAACCAACTTGACCAGAATCCCATGAATCGCAAAAACTGCCAGTGCTCATCGTAATTCCCGAATGGTCATAGAGATACAAAGGCAGATAGAAAACTTTGTCCTTGAGAAGCCTCTTACAATCTTCAAAACCAAGATCTTCTATGATGTCATCCTCAACGTACCAACCACCTGAGCGAAGGTCTTCAATGTCACCTGTGTCATATGTCTTATCAATGCACCATGACGCTTTTTGCTTATCCCCCAAGAAAGAAATATATCCCCAATAACAAAGCTCATAGCTTTCTTCGCCATCTTCATCAATCTCTTTCTGAAGCCTAACGCTCCCATCTCCGGATAGCGCATAAGCGAAAAGCGTATTTCTGTCAATATGCTCACGCACCATATCATGCCAGAAATCAATAGGTTCACTGTAATCGTGTTTGTCTCCGAGATTATATCTTCTATTCCAACACAGCATATGACCCAGTGGACTCCAATCGCGCGGCGAGTCAATCCAATCGTCCTGCCCTATTCGCAGCCTGTAATATGTACCGTCAGAACCTCGCGTCAAAAGGTTCTCGTCGAGATCTATGTATCTAAGGTTCATTTTTTAGTGCCTCCTCTACGCCGCATTGCTATGCTTTCCCATATAGTGCATATGCCTGCCATCAAACCGGAACAATTTGTAGAAACCAAACGGGGCAGCTACTGTTTCCATAAATTTTCTCGCTTCAAATTCAGTAGAAAACTCCACTGTATAAGTCGGATGGCTGACAAAGAAAACGCTTTTTTCTTTTGTCTCCACTTCTTCATCCTCATGCAGCTCATGTTTTACTGCACCGAGCAATTCATTAATGGTCGGACGCCCTGGAAGATCAAGTACTTCTTCAAGGAAGCTCTTAATAGAGCGCAATTCATTGTCTAAATACATCTCCGCGACATCATTGATGTCCCCATTGATTCGAATACACACAGTCGTTTCCTCCTAAAATTCACATTTAAAAATCAATCGTTCCGATTCGTTCTGGTTTATAAACCTTCTCCCAGTGCCAACCATCATCGTACAAATTAGGTACTTTTGTCCGTTTAAAGTCTCGAATGACTGTACTCATTCGTGCTTTACTCAATTCATTGAACACAAACTCAGCAGCGCAATGGATGTTGGATTCACTACAATGCTGTCCCCAAAAGTTATCTATAAGCCAACCTTTTTTGGTCTCTTCCAAAGCTGCATCCATTGAGTATTTCCCGTTTTTAATTGGTGTCTTGATGTAGTAAAAAGGAAAGAACGGGTTATCATCTACCTGGTAGTAGTAGTACACATCATTTAATACAAAACTAATGTACGAAGTATGTGTGACCTTGATCGGTTCTGCGTCCTTACAATTCCGGTCACTGATAAGAGCTTGCCTTGTAGGCTTTACCCTGCCGCCGTGCTCTTTCACCAAATTTGCCAGTGCTGACATCATACGCGCCATATTATAGTTGCAAGAATGAAGATAAAGACGTTGATTTTCTTTTAAAACGATCATATTTGACCCTCCATTAAATATTTTGTTGATACTCAAATCTGTGATAGGGCTTTTATGCAGATGCCCTTCAGAACTGCTTTTTCTATACTCTTACAAACTCAGATAGATAAAAAATGTCGTCTCCGAGCCTGAAGAATATCTTCCCGGTGTGTCTTTCACGCTTCACAGGCACTGTCCAAAATCCACGTAAAAAGCCATTTTTTCGATAAGTTACCGTTACTTCCGACAATAGATGCTCACGATTCGTTTTGCAGCCTACGATTGTAAAAACACGTGTTCCCAGATTTAAAACCATATATATCAACTCCTTTGGGGCGTTTTTTCTTTAGCCCACCTCGTATTGACTAATTATAAGATTGCGATATTTGCCTGTCAATACTTTTGCCATTATAATGTCAAAAGATCAAACCACGTGTGGGCAGCTCCTGTACTTTCCGCTCCCCGTATTGAGGCAGCTTGTTGATGTAATGCTCAATCACACTCGCCATTGCATTGCTGGGTTTACGATCGATATAGCATGCTCTTGCCATGTATTCAAACCGCTTCGGAGAACTTTGCGAAATGATTTTTACAATTTCTGTTCTAAGTTCATCCGGAGAAATGTCACAACGAGCCGTATAGACATAATTCAATGCCATAATAACCGATCTGCTATATGCTCCAGGCTCCATATGCCAGTTTGCTTCCCGAATAATTCTAAAAACCCACCGAAGTTCATCAGGCTCATTGTTCGTAATAGCAAGCGCAACACTTATCGCAGTCAACACGCCGGCACTGTTCTTTCCACATGCCTTTTTAATCTTGATACCATATTCATCGCAGATATCACGCAGAAGCAACGCAACCTTGCCATGTTCTTCACCGCTGGCACACGCCGCAATAAATTTGTCGTATTGCGTTAGTTTGGTTACATTTTCTTCCTGTGTTACAAACAGGTGCGCTTCATCTTCGTCTGTAAGACCTGTGCGAATATTGCAAAGCACATGTGTCTTACCAACCATAACGGCAGCACGCAAACGGTTGCCGCCGTCCCAAATATTAAAATGATCTCCTCGCTCACTCGCTTCCAAGTGGCCAGCTTTATTATCATCCCAATTCGATGCAATGTGAGCGACATGACGCCCTTGGTCACGCTGGTAAATTGGACTAAGTTCACACAGGTCAACGGGGATCAATGCAGTCTTGATACCGTTCCCTTCGGTGTGGGCGTTCATCATGATGGTTTCTACTCGGGCTTTGTTCTGCTTGTTCATGGTAATTCTCCTTTAAAATATGTATTTATTATGTATTTTTAATACTTACAGCAAAGCTGCAAGCATTTGCGGCACACAGAGATACAGGAGCATAACAGCTCCCACAATAACGCAGTTCTTTATAAATCTCTTGCGTTTCATTTTCTTTTATGCTCCTTTGTTCTGATTTTGGGTATAAAAAGAGCGCCCTATCTTGTTAGATAGAGCGCTTTATGCGAAATCAAAGTATCAAATATTTATCATTTCAAAAGCAAAATCACAAAAATTATAGCCAAACCAATCATTATAGAGGAAACCACTCTGAATAATGAGACAACAGGCGATCCCAATTGCTTTTCCTCGTATTTTTTTTGATGACTTTACTTCGTGTTTTCTCATCGGAGCAGATTGATTGATCCTATCAACACTCTGCTTATAGTGTACATAACCGTCAAGACCTGAGCCATAAAACCCAAAATCATTTTTGGACATACAACCGCCTCTATTCGTACAAACCTACATTTACAATTGAATCAGTTCGTTCTGCCCATTTCAACAGTGTATTCGTCGCGCTGCGAGTAATTGCCACATCTTCTGCCATTGCTTCAACGCGATTTTCCAAGGCTGACATGCGTTTTTCAATGCCGCCCATACGGCTTTCTAGTGACTTTTGCCCGGCTTCCAAGCCGCCAACACGATTATCAATAGATTCTAGCTTTTCAAGAATCAAACCAAGGATTTTTTCTTGTTCCATTAAAATCCGCCTCCCTTGCTCACTTATTCTTATTCAGCTTTGCGAAGATCTTTGAGTACGGCTGTGTGGTTCATCACAACGGTTTCCAGCGTGCGCAGCCTGTCGCGCATGTCGTCGATCTGCGCGGCGCGGTCATTCGCCTTGTCCAGTTTTTCCGCAATATCAGTATACTGCTCAGCAATAAGGCTGATTTTGTGGTCTTGCTGTTCTACAAGCATGCGAGTGCGACGAACTTCTGTCTCCAAACCGGAAACATTGGCCTTAAGTTCTTCCTGGCCGGCTCGTAGGTCTGTGAGTTCCTCATGAATTGGTTTTAATAGTTCCGCAATCTGCTGCAAATCTTCTTTTGTCATTCAAATCACTCTCCTGTGCTTGATATTATACCCCATGGCGAGAGGGGTTACAATTGGTCATTCTCACAAAGTTTTCCGAGCTACATTCAGTAGCTACAATTGAAGCCTACGATGGATTATACTTAGCAAATCATTTCAGCCACAAAAATGCATTTGAAATCCTCAAATATCGGGCAAAAACAGCGAAAATCAAATATTAAAAACGGATTTTACGTTTTTATCATTTTTTCACATTTCCAGCTCCGGGTTAATCCGTTTAATGAAGCTATCAAATTGCGGGACAGTAAAATCGATTTTCCCATGTTCTGTAGAGTAGATCATACCCTTACTAATAAGTTTTCCTCTAGCCGGAGATATCGATTTCACTTCTCTCTGCATCTTTTTTGCGACGTTTGATATTGTGCATGGCAATTCTTCGCATTTTACCATTGCCACCATAAATGAGCGTTCCAAATTTGTACAGCGATTATACCTCACTGCGAAAAAGCCATCATCCAAAATCTTCAAGAAATTCGCCTTTGCACTTAATACATCTTTTTCATTTAACAATTGTTTCCCATCTGCACATTTCCAAATCTCACTACAAAATTGTTGAATAAAATATGGATACCCTCCAGTAACCTCTATTATTTGATCAATTGCGTTATCCGTATATTTTATTCCCAAACTAATAGCTGGTTTTCGAATAGCATCCTCAGCATCTCTTATATTCAACGCATCTACCGATTCGTATTTAAACAATCGCTCAGCATACGAGTACGCTTCACCAGCTGCTTTTAGCACTTTAGGCAACCCCGCACAAAAAATCATAACCGGAAGTCTTAATTGGTTACATCTATGAATTGCAGTAATTAAGCCACCAAATTCTTCTTCTGATAAATATTGAACTTCGTCAACAAAGATGCAAATAGTTTCTTCTGATTTTAGCGCGAGCTTACCCAATTCTACAATAAGCTCAGTTACATCATCCACATAATTTCCACTGATGGGTGACGTGTTATTTTCAATTCCAAATCCAATCGTGCCACTTGTTACGTTATATGTGATAGAAAAGGACTTTATTAACGAAAGACATTTCTTTGCAGTCTCTTTCACCTTTTCTTTATTGCTAATTTCATACGCAAATTTATGAATAGCGTTTACAAGTTTGTTTGTAAACATCTTTGATTTATCGATATCTTTTCTTGAATATTCATTGGCCTCAATATGGGCATAAAGAATGTCCATATTATCTGCAATCTGCTCAATACGGTTCAACAAGACCGTTTTACCTACTCCTCGCAACCCGTAATAAACGACAGACTGCTGAGGATATCTATTTTGAATGCTTTTCAGATAATTTTCTGCTTCGTTTACAAGCCTGTCACGTCCTGCAAGGTAGGTCGGCATAAATCCCGCTCCTGGAGTATATGGATTAGCAAGCATTGGTGTCCTCCTTGTTACTTGTCTCACTTTCGAAATAATCCGTACAAATCTACATAAATCTATCCTAGTCTATCGTTTTTTGAGGTTTTTTCATCGAGGATTCATCTTTAGTATATGTACTTTTATGCTCTTTGTCAAATAAAAAACGCCCCGCAAAGCAGAGCGTTTCCAAGCTTAGTCGTTATAGTGCCCACGACATGAAACAATATAAATTATTCCATTTTGTTCATAATAAACAATCCTGTTTGAATCATCAATCCTTCTACTCCACAAACCACTTAAATTTCCTCTTAATGGTTCTGGCTTTCCAAGCCCATCAAAAGTATTTCTTTCAATATCTTTGAGCAGCGAGTTGATTCTTTTGAGAGTCTTTTTGTCTTGTCCTTGCCAAAACAAATAATCATCCCAAGCTCTGTCTTCCCATAGTAACCGCATTATTCTTCCTCTATCAAATCATGCTCTGTAAAATGAGCTTTCCCATCTTTTACATCACGCATAATACTTTCAAGGTATCGCAAATTGCTTTCAGCGTAAAACGGATCTGCAGTTAACTCAAATGGAATTCTTTTCTCTCTGGCTACCGTTTTCAAAAAAATATTGATTGCACTGGACATACTTAATCCAATGGTGTCCAATGTTTTTTCTGCGCTGCGTTTCACGTCATCATCAACACGCAAACTAATCTGTGCCATAAAAAAACACCTCTTTCTGTCCATAGTATACTACCATCATACGCAAAACGCAAGCATTATGAATACATTTTAATATTATTTTGCTACTTCATCCAAAATATTTTTCATGCGCTACATCAAAAAAGCACCCACTTGTATAGTAGGTGCTTCCGCGTTTAAATCGGCTCTATTTTTAAATATCAAAATAAGTCGCTGTGCGTGCCTGTTCTGGCAAGCAAGAGTATCAATTCATTTTCTTGAATTTGGTAAATCAATAACCAGTCAGGCGTGATATGGCATTCTCTAAAACCGGAATATTCTCCAGACAAAGTATGATCATGATGCCGTTCATCCAACGGATTTTGTTGGGCAAGCTGATCAATCACTTTTTCAAGCAAACTTAGTTTATATCCTCTTTTGGCAATGCTTTTCAGATCCCTTTTGAAACGATTGGACGAACGGATTTTAAGCATCTTCGCCTAAAACCTCCTTAAAAAGCTCTCTAGCGCTTGCATATGTTTTATACGCTTCCGGGTGCTTTTTCATTTCCTCACATTCACGCATGGCCGCAATTGTATCAGCATTTGGGTTCTCCCTTTGAATGGCGAACGGAATACTATTTTCGCGAATCGACTGTTTCAAAAACAGGTTAATAGCCGTGGACAGATCAAGGCCAAGATCAGAAAACAACTCTTGCGCACGGGCCTTCACGTCAGAATCTATGGTGATGCTTGTTTGTACTTTCGCCATATAAAACACCTCTTTCGTTTGTATTATATTACAATTCCATTACGTTGTCAATATGATATATATATATTATATATATTCAATTTTCATTTACCACCGGCGTGAATAGGAACAAATACAATGAAAAAGCTTTAATTTTAGACATTTTTACATCCTCCATCGTATTAAATAATTGCCCCATCTAAATAATCCATTTCCCATTTTTCAAGCCCAGAGTGATTTTCATAAATACTTTTTGTACCATACAATTTGTAGCTATGCAAAAGATACTCCGGACTTTTACAATGCATATTGCTTGTGTTATATCCTTTTGACACCTTGCATCTATGCGTTGTCAAACATTCAGAATGCGACGTTTGCGGCAATTCTTTTGTGCCGTAAAGAGGAACTATTGCAACATCATTAAAGAAACCGCAAGACAGAGCTTGCGGTCAAGGTGGTGTAAAAAACAAATTTTTATTTATTTTTCTCGATATAATCAATGATAAATTGTTTTAAAACGGCATTTTTATTTGTTCCATTTTTTTCGGTTGCTTTTGTAAAAGCTTCATATTCATCTACACTAAGATTGGTTGAAACCTTTTTTATTTTATTTTTTTGAAGTTCCCATTCACGACTATAATTTCTTTCAGCCATACTATCACCATCCAGTGATGATAGTATACCAAAATTCACTGGCTTTTTCAATTCAATTGTGTTGCACTTCTTCTTGCTCATGTGATATACTATCCACAAAGGGGCAGGCGGTTTAGAGTGTCGCCCAGCACTTTTTGCTTATTGGCTTATGTATTCTATGGCAGCTTGCCAGCTTTCAAACTTTATCAGTTTGGTGCCACACCTTACATACCAATATTCCCCCATTGGGAAAGGCAATCATTGCGCCCCCTTTCGCCTGTGTAGATGCACAGGCTTTTTTGTTGCCACTCTGCATTTTTCATGCGGGCTTGTGACCGCCATTGGCTGCATTAGCTAGGGCGGCTTTCGCCGCCCTAAATTCGTTTTAGCCCTCTTTCTTTACACGATGGCAAGCCGCTTTCGAGGTCATCTTATACTTGCCGCCCTCTTTGCGTGTTTTGATTGCTGCAAAAATAGAATTCATCATGTTTTTTTCGTTAAAGACTTGAATTGCGTCATACTTGACATTTGCGGCACTGATTTTGATAAATTTGACATCCTCTTTCAGCATTTTGGGAAGTACACTTTCCGGGCAGATTGCGGCACAAACCTTGCGCAGCTGTTCCTCCATTTTTGCAAGGCCGATACCATTCATGCCGGATTCAGCTTTTTTCTGCGCTTGTAAATCAGTAAGCGCAGGGCTTGCGATTTTGATATCATCCGCAATAGATTGCGCGATATTATCGAGAAACATTCTGAGGTACAAGTCAAAATTGTCATCATTCGCAACAGTCACAGCTTTATTCAGAATCGGGTTCCCGTTTGCATCCAATTCTTTCGAGTGTTTAAGCTGAAAGGCACGGTTCAGGTCATAGAAATTGAGCTGCTTTTTCACGTCAGCAACTTTGTATGCATTGGTCTTTTTGTCCATGACGATTCGTTTTGACACAAAAAACGGATTGTCAATGAATGCTGTAAACATCGCTTCCTTGTCCATTGCGAGAAATTCTGCGCACTTTTCTTTTTTGATTTGCAGCGTTTTGTTCTTTGCTGCTTTGTCCGCCAGATCTGTGACTTTTTCTCCATCATTCAATAGATCAGCCCAATCTTGCAGAGTAAGAGCATCAAATTGCACTTTTTCTTCTACGGAAAGCTCTTTCGCAGCGCGGATGTTCTCGATAATAGCGATGATGTTCTTTTTGTTTTCCATGGTAAAATCCCCTTTCAAATTATAAAAAAATAAAGCCCAGTGGTAAGCTGGACTTGCGTACAAGAGTGTTTAGCACTCATAAAAAAGCACAAAATACTTGCAACTATTTCGGCATTTCGACTGTTATAGCCCTACACGTAAGTATACGTTTTGCCGCTTTTTGCTTTCTTTTGTGCTTTCGTTATCAATGCTAAACCACATTGAATTATGTAGTTTTTCCGCAGGAATGACCGCTACTTGCTTACAGTCTCCGCAGGCATTCCCGCCACACTTGCCACAAGTAGTACCATGTGTTTTACTTGTGTTTCGCAAAGTGCGTTTGTGTATTTTGTCCAATACTCTTTTGTTTCAGTTTGTGCTTGCGCACAGTTCGTACCGTTGGACAGCGCCCACAAAAGGCGCTTACTTATTACTTCACTACGGTTTTACATCCGTTCGCATCAGGCCACACTTTCCCTATGGACTTTACGGACATTTAACCGCTTTTTCTTGTAAACTATGATAGTAAGTCACGTTACAAGCTCTACAATGTGCGCGGGCGTCGCTATCACCTTTATCCCTATGCCATACAGTCCCTTGCAAGCAAGTTTCTGCGCCTGCCATGACGCATACGCCATGCAGTGGCATTGCACTATTGATTTTTCAAGTTTCTGAAATCCCCTTGCACCGTCACGGCGCGATATTGGGAATGACTTTTGACGGTATGGAAAGCACCGTCTGAAGATTGCTTTTTCCCGCAACCTATGTTTGAATATGACGCGCCCCGCGCGTCGTGGGTTCATGTGTCTCCAGGTGTGTGGCCCGTGCAGCTGTCCGGCGTGACTTCTCACGTGTGGCGCTATCCGGTGGCCGTGTCCCTCTTGACAATGCCTATTTTACAAACTAGTTCCTAGTATGTCAACTGGTTCCTAGTATATGCGCAACATAAACAATATACAAGCAAGATTTGGCAAACCACATTGTAAAAAGTAAGCAAATTTGCCCTATACCTTATTCGCGCGTGCGCGTGTGCGTGTACTAATACGCGCGCGTATGCGCATACATGCGTATGTGTGGCGTTAGATGAACGCGCGCGCATGTGGCGTGTTTTTACTGCAAAATGCGGTATAATTGGTGTGTATCTACTACAAATGTAGTAGTAAATAGCAAAATGCAAAGTACGCTTTGCAAAAATAAAGTTTCGCTCTCTGCGCATAATTATGAAACATAGTTTTAAATACTAGATAATATTTTATTCATCATCAGATACAGGCAAAAAAAGCCGCAAAATTACCGTTATGCGGCTTTTGGCTTAGTAAAGCCATTTATGGGCATTTTCAGGGGGGTATATTTACATTTTTCAGGCATAAAAAATCACGCGAAAACCATTAAGTACCTCTCTCCCACACCCCAGATTATTTTCCATAATTTCTCACTATTTCCCCCATTTTTATTCGGGACTCGCTTCGGCAAAACCCTTGATCTAAGCCATTTTCCCCATTTCCACTCCTCTCAAAATTCACATTAATCACGCTAAAATCCTTTCAAAATGCCTCAAAAACCGTTGAAAACACTACGTTTTTCCCGAATATCGCAAAAAAACGCTAAAAAGTTCAAATCAAATCTCAAAATTTTACCCTTCACCCCCTTCACTCCTCTCCCCTCTCATTCTCACAAAACCGCATCCCAAAGCCATTTTTCCCTCTTATTTCCCTCCCATTTTCGGTATTATTTCCATATCCGAAAATCCTCTAAAATCGTGTCATTTCAGACAAAAATAACATTCATCCACGGGGTCCAGCATAAAATTCCGATATTTTTTATAAAAAAAACAGCAGTCCAAGTAATAATTGCAATGTAAAGCTGTATAAATTTGGATTTTCTTTAAGCTGTATGGTATTCCGGTTGGAAGTTGACAATTTAAAATAATTGGTATATTGTTATCATATAAATTAAATCCATGGCTTGCCATGAAATGATCTCACCCATCGTATTTTTACGGTGGGTAAATTATTATGTGGGGTAATTTATAATGAAACAACTATAATTCAATCAGCAGAATACTCCGCCTGCGAAAAGACTACATAATTTATACCAGTTTTATATTATTGAACGCGCTTCCAAAGTCTTGTTAAAGTGGTAAGTAGCCCTTAAGTATTTAATGCTGTAATCACAACAACATACTCCACAAGAGATTGTAAGCGTCATGTGTTGGCGTCAGACTGTGGCATTGTTAGAAGGGCACCTCAGATATGGGGTGCCTTTTGCTTTATAGCCAGCTCCAAAGCACGTGAATCAAAAAGTAGTAAATCTTTGCAATGGGCCTGTTGACAACCAGCGGAATACTGAATATAATGAGGGCGCAAGGGGCATCTTGTAAATGTTTACCACTCGCCGGAAGCGGGATACAAAACGCCGGTTCGTACATGTCTACCGCGTGTTCGCAGCGGGATATAAAAGACGAATTTGAACATTCTACCCTCACTGGTTACAGTGGGGGCTTTTTTGTTTTGTTGAAAGATCATACTAAATAAAAAAAACGCCCCACGGCGGCAACCTCAGGCGATTGATATCTGACCAATAGCAGGTCCATTGTTTGATGGGCTTTTTCTTTTCCATAAAATCTCTTAAACGTTCCGCCTTCGCAAATGGAAACAAATATCATAAAATCGAATTTTTTATACGTTTTATCAATTTGTATTGCTATTTTTTTGAAAACTGGCTATACTCTATTTAGAGGTGATGTACATGAGCGAAACTCCAATTGTTCGAATTCAGAAAGCATCTATCCACAACTTTAGGAATGTAGAATCTGGAGAAATTCGTTTTCCATGTGATTACAATGATGATTCCTTTACAGCTAAATCCGACATTCTTGGTATATATGGACAAAACGGTTCTGGTAAAACAACTTTTATTGATGCGTTAGAAATCTTAAGAGCTCTGTTATCGGGGCAAAAAGTTGGGACTGAACTTTCTGAATGCATATCCTATGGTCAAGATTCTGCAAAATTGGTATTTGAATTCAGCATACTTGGACTTGCTGAAGGAAACATTTCGTATAAACGGAAACTGATTTATTCAGCTGTTTTGAGCAAAGACGTCATTGATGAAACAATTAAATGCTCTACGAGCAGAGACGAAAAACAGACTCGCCTAAACACTATTTTTGTCTGTGAACATCAAGCGCAGGATGAAATATTTTCACCCAGAACCAAATTGGAAGAACTGTTCGGTACAAAGCAAAATACTGAAATGAACGAGCTGCGCGTTACAAAGATGATCTGCCAAAAAGAGCATCGCTCGTTTCTTTTCTCTCCAGAATTTTTAAAAATACTCCGTCAAACTAAGAAGAATAATGACGATTTGATAAAGCCATTGTTTGAGCTTGCGTTCTTCGCAAAGCTGTCATTCTTTGTCATTTTGAATCGCAACAACGGACTCATTTCGTTAGATACGGCAATTCCTGTCAATTTTAAGACAGAAAAAGCAAGTGGCCTTTTCACGCTGCCAATTGATAAACCCGCAACCATCCCAACCAAGTTCTTAGAAACAATAAAACAGGTCATATCAACCATTAGTACAGTTCTTTGCAAAATTATTCCTAATGTAGAATTAGTACTCGTAGAACTGGGTATAGAGCTAATGGAAGACGGAGAACACGGCACAAAGGTCCAGTTAGCGCGGAAGTTGATAGATAGTAATGGTAAGCCACACCAGTTGCCTTTGAAATACGAGTCTGAAGGAATCAAAAAAATAACTTCTATCCTGCACCTACTAATTGCAGCATACAACACTCCGTCCATTACACTTGCTGTTGATGAATTGGACTCAGGTATATATGAATATTTATTAGGTGAACTGCTGCGTATTATGCAGAACTCCGGTAAAGGCCAATTAATTTTCACATCGCACAATCTCTACCCATTAGAAACTCTCAATAGCTCTTCTATCATTTTTACAACCACAAACCCAAAGGCTCGATATACTAGAATCAAAAATGTACGCGCAACTAACAATTTGCGTTCTATGTATCTACGGGAAGTAATCCTGGGCAGTGATGACAACGATACTTTATATGAAGAGACAAGCGTCGCCGAAATTGCTCATGCAATGAGAATTGCAGGGCCAAACATGAAACAAATTTCGATAGAAGATCATGCTTCTTTGGAGGCAGACGATGGCTAAAAAGAAAGTTATACTCTTTATCGTGGAGGGCCCAACGGACGAGACCAGTCTTTCTACCGTTTTGAACCGTATATTTTCTTCATCGACTGTAAAATTTCAAGTTGTTCATGGTGATATTTTAACCCGCGATTTCACGTCCACAAGTAAAATCATTACTGCCGTATGGGATCTGGTTAAAGGGTTTATGGGCAACATTTACCACAAAAACGATATTTGCAGAATTGTTCATCTCACGGACACTGATGGTGTATTCGTTCCGGATAAGGCCATCATAGAGGACAAAACTATAAGAAATAACGCTCATCCTTACTATACCGAAACACAAATACGCACACCCAAACCTGATAGTATTCGAGAGCGTAATCGACGCAAACGTAACAACATGGGTAAGCTTCAGTCTTGTCGCCATATCGCCGGAATACCATACAGCATGTACTATTTCTCTTTAAATCTAGAACATGTTTTACATGGGAAAACAAACCTATCTGATTGGGACAAAGTACACTGTGCTGAAGCATTCGACTTGAAGTACGGGGATGACCCAAATGGATTTATTATATTTATGCAGAAGTCTTCATTCTCAGTATGCAACGATTATTGCGCCTCATGGGATTTTATCAAAGTAGGGCTGAATTCTTTAAATCGATTCAGCAATTTCGGAATAGAACTTCCAGCCGTGTCACAAACCAGATAATCACCCTATTATTGACAGATTCCCCCATAATACGTACAATAGTGTTAACAGATAAAATGTTAATCCAGTGTGATCATAACAGAAGGGCGGGCATATACTCGCCCTTTCTGCTTAGATAGAAAAAACTTCAAAAGCAATTATTAAAATTGGAGGTCTTTCAAGTGACACAGGAAGAGCTGCAGATCATTTCTAACCGCGATGCGCACTGGGACGAGGTTATAAATCTTTGCAGGAAATACGGCTTCATCACGCAGGAGTATGGAAACGCTGTAACACTCATGACAAACAGCTATCAAATCGACTCATGGCAAGAGCCGACTTACCGCTTTCGTCAGGAGCAACTGTTTGGCAGCTTCCCGCAACCTGAGGAGACCTCTGGGAAAAAGTAAAGAGCACAATTCGACTTGCCACAAATTTCATTGATTATAATCAGCAAAATAAACACTAATTGTTTAAGCAACAACTTTATCGGCTTAACTCTATCAGGCTCCAAAAACAAATAAATTTCCAACAAATCAAGGTATACTTGGGTATGATACTCAAAAACCTATACAAACTTCAAACCTAGACACTTTTCTATAACGAAAAATCCGAGTAGACTCAGATATTTCTGATCCACCCGGATTTTTCTTTTATTACAGCTTAATGTACATGCTAACTCATTATTTTATGTTTCTTTCAGCAAGTTCACATCTTTACCATATTGGTAAATCTTCCCATTCCTTTTTCAAACCTTCTGGCTATTCTTAGTTTCTGGGGACCATAATCCACATTCTTGTAGTTTGTCCCAGTTTGCTGACAATACCAGTACAGAGTTATTAAAATCAATTCGCCTACGTTTTTTGCAGATGAAACCTCTCTCCAACATTTGATTTAACGCTTGAATCACGATTGCCTCAGAAACCTCATTCCGCTGTGAAACATATCTCACAGTGTTCATAAACGTCACAATAGCTTCTGGATGTTCTGCTGCCCAGTCCAAGCGTTTAATAATCATTGGATAATATACAGAAGGCTTAATATCCTCTGCCGGAACGGAATAATGCTCCAACGCTGCATCACAAAGCTGTTTTGAACAACATCCTTTAACACCATATTGAATGACCTTTTTCCCACATTTGTCCCGCAGAAACTTGACGACACTTTGAAAATGTCCATCCCCAGTAAACAAAACAAAATATTTGATATTCGAATGCTCCATTGCCTTACGATAAATATAATCGAGCATCACAAAATCCGACATATCTTTTTTGTTTCTTCCAACCAAATTGCCAGTCTCGATGATGGAATCACTTACTTTCCGAATGTGTCCAGGTTCATCCCTAAGTACCGCTATACCAGTGAAATCAGCAAAAAAGAATGCTTCTTCTATTTGAAAGCGAGTGCAGATGTTGTCATACCATTCCTTTATATCAGGCTTTATTCCAAATAAATTTTTGTAGCTAAAAAACCAATGTTCGTAATCGACAAAGACCAAAGCTCTTTCTTTTTTGGGTTTCCTAAATCGCTTCAGTATGCACATCCAAATATCGAAAATACCCATATCCTCTCTCCTTTTTTGTATACTTGATTTTCTTTAGTATAGCACAGGTAAAGGGTCTACTACTAAACGACTTTGTATTCAGCGGAATCATTTCGTACTAAGCAGCAAATTGACATATACAAAAATCTGCTGACCAATCGTCGCAATTCGGTTTGCTCCGCCAACGCCAAGCTTCGAGCCAAGATACAACAAATTATCTTCTGAAAATTCCACTAAACTAAAATCTTCAAGGTGGCCTATTTTTTCGATGCTAAAAAAAGATGGTACATCTGTACTCGGAAACGGAGATGTTGATACAAAGGAAGATGTAGGTAAAGATTCAGGTTTGGACTGGGGAGTCGAGCAAGCACTCAATAACAATATACTGCATAAGAAGATTAGTACTATCGATTTCTTCATGCAATACCCCTCCATGTTTTAGATGGTGGACAACAAACTAAAATACCAGCGAAAAAAACATATAACAAAAATCCTAAAGTAATCGCAACTCCAAGGCAGACCAGAAATAAAAATCCTGACGCAGAGAGGGGTATCGCTACAGCCTCTATATCATAATACCCCCATAGAAACCCAAGGACAAATATTACTAACAACATAGTAACACACGGTAGTGGTGAAATCAACAAGTTGGAGATTATGATGTTTATCCTGCTCTGTTTCAAATACCACTCAAATCCTAAGAAATTTACTACGGTTTAGACACCATACTCTTCATCGACAACTTTTGTCGCATCATCCAAACAGTTCACAAAACATATAGAAACTTCAATAAAATATCCACATACTTGGCCACGATAACGCCAAGTCTAAATTTTTTTATAGCCTCGCCCATAAACTCTGCTCCACTTCGCCTCTTCTCCATCATCCGGGCACCGGATCGGATGGTTCATACAGCGCTATTGCATCCCCACGATTCACAGCTCTCCAAAAGCATTTTCCAGCCACTCTCAACTACCACTATTTTTTATTGAAATTTACAGTGTTTTGAAACACATTGCCTTCCAGCGACATCTTTTACTACTTCTACCCCATCGTTCCAAAAAAATATATGAATTTACTAGGAATTTAGGTGTACTTGGCCATGTTTTTCGATTTTCTTCAAAAAACTTTCACAAAAAGTATTGACTTCTTATCTGGCTCCGAGTATACTTAGGGCACCAAGGGAGGTTGAACAATGCCTGATAACACAGTAAGTCTAAAAAATAATGCTGAAAAATGTATCCTGATTGATGCCAGTCCTTTATTCCAGAATCGTTTGATGAACGCCCACTCTTTTGAACGCAAGCCGCGCGTAGCAAAGCCTGCGACTTCATCCACTTCCTCAAGGGTGCCTGCAGATCCGATCTATGACCCATATCTCATCAAACAGATCTCTGAGTATCTTATCTCTGTCAATAAGCCATGGGCATACCGGCTCAACGCCATCTGGTGTCTCGGCATCACTACAGGCTGTCGCATCAGTGCGTTGGTGCGCAAGGGCAAGAAAGGGAAAGCAAGTGATCCGGATGATGATTACACGCCCTTGTTCATTAGAGACATCATGGACACTCCGGATACCTTCAGGGAACGCATCATTCTCCACGAACGCAAAGTAAAAAAAATGTTTGGCCCAATTCTCACAAAGATGGCTACAGACGCTATTTCTCTGTATCTTTCCAAGTGCCGCAAAGGTTTCTCGATGGACGAGCCTCTGTTCATAGGACAGAAAAGCAGGACAGAAGCTATCGAGGAAGGCACAGTAAATCGTGACTTTGCCAGAGTAAAAGCAGCGCTAAACATCCGTACGGCCTTTACCACGCACACCATGAGAAAAACATTTGCCCACTACGCAGCGCCTGTTATTTCGAAACTTCGGCTTGAAGGAATCGTCTTTATCGATCCCCATACACTCGATATCATTCGTGTCAGCACATGCCATTACGACAACAGCCTGACAAAGCAATATGCTGGTTGGGATATCCCCACTTCTGACGCCGTTCGCAATGAGCTGTCCCACTTCTACGAAAACCCAAGCCTCATGCCGCAAGTTGAACGCTTGTTGGCTCTTGCTTCTCAGCATAAATCCCATTTGAATTTCTCAAGGGAGGATTGATGTTTTGCCATTATTTCCCATTTCTAATTATCAGCCAATATTGAACAAAAAGTATTTATCAAAGGCCCTGATGGGCAGAAAGGACATCAAACAGAAAATGAATCAAACACAAACAGCTATGCAGATTTTTGAGTACCAAGGGAATGAGGTTCGTACGATCCAACACGGCGACGAAGTATGGTGGGTATTGAGGGATGTATGCCGGGTGCTCAGTCTAAGCAATCCTCACAAGGTAGCTGAGCGTCTCGAGGAGGATGAACGGAATCTGATTCCGCTCATCGACTCAATGGGACGTACGCAGAAAAACACCATCGTTAACGAACCAGGTCTATATTCTGTTATCCTACGTTCGGATAAACCGGAAGCAAAGACATTTAAACGTTGGGTAACGCACGAAGTTCTCCCCTCCATTCGAAAGACCGGAGCATATAACGTTGGACAGGAACTCACGGACGAGGAGAAAATGGCTCAGGGTTTGATTGCAGCAAACGCAATTCTTCAAAGGCAGCTTAAAAAGAAAGCCATGAAAGATATTCCAATGATGGAGTTCATTACTGCTGTTATTCATTCAAATTCGTCTTGTGATGCATACTAAACCTATCACACGTAGGAGGTAACAATCCATAAATGACCAATGCTCTTAATCTTATTCACACTGATCTTTTCCACGGCTCTCCCGTAAATATCTATGAAAACACCTCAAATGAAATATTTATGACTGCGCGACAGCTCGCCACTTGTTTGGAATATTCGCGGAAGAGCCAATTCGAAAAGCTTTTATCACATCATCCAGAGTTAAGAGAAAATGAATTTTCACTTCTTGCAACCATTCCCGTTCCGCAGACCTTGGCATACTCAAAAGCGAAAGGCTTGTCACAACAAATATTTGTCAACCAACAGACACGCTTATTCAATGAAAACGGCATTTACGAAATATGCGCATTGTCGCGTAAACCCAGAGCTAGAGAATTGTATCATCACGTTAAACAGTTTTCATACATCTTGCATTCCGTTCAAGTTCAAGTGGCTACCACTCACCAGACACAACTTATGGCATTACAAAATCAACTTTCTTTTGCAGCCGCTTCTCTTTCTCAGATACATACCGATATAAAGCGTCTGCAGACAATAACGCAATATATCGCTGACGCCTTCACAGACACTTACGCCGAAGAACAAATGAGCTGCAGTTGAATCGTAGCAAGCAATCATCTCGCAGAATACAACTCGTTTGCTCCCCCTACTAAGCAATGTGTATGTGCTGTCAAGGGCGGCGTCAGCCGCCCGCGGCCGAGCGAAGCGAAGGCCGCCTAGGGAAGAGGGGTTGTAAGGGGAGAAACCGTGAGTGAATGAGCGCAGCGAATGAACGATAGGTGTCTCCCCTTACCATAGGGACATGCTAACTACTTGATTACTCTGAACGTATTACCGCAGCCCTATCGAATGCTCCTATTGCATGACCGTTTTCAGATTATTTTCCGCTTCATTTCCCTACTTCGATTTTCGTCCGTTTTCCATTTTCGCTTTTTCGCAATATTGGGATAACGGTTTTTCGAATATTTAATATTTATATTAAATATGAGAAAAACCGGTTAGGGTTTTCAGTTCTTATTCTTATAAATAGTTCTTATTCTTTTGTATCGTCTGACTCAACCGAATTTTCCTCTTTCTTTTTAGCACCGTGCTATTGTCAAAAAAAGCAGAGAAAATCTCCCTTTTGAATTTCGTGGTTTTTTGAGACGGAATAGGAAAAAACGCATCCTTTTTTATACTATAGCAAATTGAGCTTGTTGGCACCAAAAAACCGAAAAAAATCCCCTTTATTTTATCATTTGGAGGAATTACAAATTTGGATAATTTTGTAAAAATCGACACCGAACTTTTTGAAAAAGGGTCGCACCGATATACTAGCATTTCAACAACAAAAGAAGATTTAAAAACGCTACAGAACAACTTGGCGATTCTTATGACGATAAAGTATTTCAAATATGCTAATGCTCCATACTATGCTTTTTCCCATGAGGATCTATGCAAATCACTTGGTTTGTCTATAATCTCTAATGATAGTCCGGCTATTGTAAGAAAGCATTTCAGACACTTCCTGGGTTCTTCATTTTCCGGATACAAATTTGAAGTCATACTATATCGAAAACGCTTCGATAGCCTTATCTGCGTAGAAGAAAAGGAGACATTTAATGGTGGAAAGTTTGGCAGAATTTTCTTTTCTGAATTCGAAAAAATCATGAGGATTGATTATCCCAGCAAGCCATTACTCCTTTGGGCATTTGCTTTTATTGCTTCGCAAATTTTCAAGCGAAGCCCTGATGATGACCCCTCTATCTTTCCAGAAGCCTATGATGTCACCTACGAAGAAATTGCAGAACAATGCGGTGTATCCAAAATGACTGCCATCAAATTGATGTCTCTCCTTGAGGAAAATCAGCTTCTATGCGTCTACCACTCCAATACCGCTACTCGTTTTGGAGATCAATTTTTTAAAATTCCTAACATCTATGCACGGTTTGGACAAGAACAGGAGCTTAAATACAAACTGGAGCAACTGGATTCCAGAAAGGAAAAAAGAAAACTCAGAAAGGGCTCTAAGGACAACGCTGCCAAGGATAATAGTAAACCAAATACCAGCACCAATGATGAAGACAACCCTTGGGGTGATGATAAGGTTTGGGGGGCTCCGCAGCCGGCGTGAACTTCTCCAGATTGGTTGTCCCGCGACGCGCATGCTCTGGCGTCAATTCTATGGCTGTTGCACGGCGCTTTATAGCGGAAGGCATAAATCCCTACTTATTACTTCAAAAGCAAAAATACACTTGAATTTACAGGAGGAAAAATATAAACATGACACTTTACACGAATTCAAAGCCCAGTGTAGAAGAACAGGAGACTCATTTGTACATTGATTCCAGTGAAACATGGCTCGCTGACACCACAATCAGAAAAGACATGACAAAGTTTAAGAAACAGGGTTGGGAGATCGTAGATGTCACCTGCCTTACTGGTACTGACACCGTTGTTGGGATGCGCTTTCGTGCTCCCCGACGCGCTCTTACCGTTGGTAAGGCAGTAAGAAACAGACCTGCGCTGACGGATGAACAACGCCGCGCGGCTGCTGAGCGCATGGCGGCTTGTAGGCGTATGAAGGACACGGAGGTTCGCAAGGTTGTATAAAAATTCACTCATATATTTTGACAACGCCGCAACGACGCCCCTCTCCCCTACAGCGTTCAGCGCAATGAAACCGTGGCTTACAAGTGAATATGGAAATCCGTCATCGTTGTATAGCGCCGGGCGTAAGGCCAAAGAGGCACTTGAGTGTGCGCGTGCAATGATAGCTTGCACCATAAATGCAGAACCTGATGAAATCTTTTTTACGAGCGGCGGCACTGAGGCAAATAACTGGGCGATCGATATGATCGGCACTCATGGGGATATAATCACAAGTAATATTGAGCATCATGCTATTTTGAATGCAGCGCATAATCGACTTGAACGAGATGTAAAAGCGCTTAAATTAATGACAGATCGCCACGGATATATTGTTCCACCAAATGAATCCGCAACGCGATCGCTAGTCTTGCAAAACAAGCCTGTAATGTGCTCTTTTATGTTTGTAAACAACGAGATTGGTACCGTTCAAGATCTTCGTAAACTTTTTAAATCCTTTAATGGATGCGGTCTAATTTACCACACGGACGCAGTTCAGGCGGTTGGGCACATCCAAGTGGATGTAAAGAAGCTTGGGGTAGATATGCTCTCAATGAGCGCTCACAAATTCAATGGCCCACGCGGTATTGGTGCGCTGTACGTCCGTAATGGAGTGCCAATGTATCCCATGATTTGTGGAGGCGGACAGGAACGAAAGATGCGAGCTGGAACTGAGAATGTTGCAGGAGCTGTTGGGATGGCTGTTGCTTTGGACGAAGCCGTTCGATTTATGGACGAACGTATGGCACACACAGACTCTTTGAAGCACAGATTCGTTGATGCGTGCACAAAAAACAATATTCGATTTGCCACAACGTTGGATGATCCATTTTCAAACAATACAGGCATTTTAAGTATGCGTTTCCCTGAAGTCGAGGCGGAATCCTTATTGCTTCTGCTTGATTCTTTTGGGATATGTGTCTCTACTGGCAGCGCATGCGATTCAAAGTCGGTTAACATTTCTCATGTCCTTTCCGCAATTGGATTATCCGACACAGATGCCCGCTCCACCATCCGCTTTAGCTTTGGCCATCAAAACACTTTTGAAGAAGTTGATTACGCTGTGGATTCATTGGCGAAGTGTATCGACATGATACGCAGTGTTAATACTGTATAATGTGCAGCACAGACAGGTGGTGAGGTTTTGATCAAGGGACTTGTTGTGTGCGTATTGTATTTGTACACGGTTATAGTGATAGCGAGATTTTGTGCTATTAACGATCGAAATTATTGATTGGAGGTCACAGAAATAAGCAAAGAAAAATTCAATGGAGTGTACATTCTTGGTATAGACGCGAAAGACATTTATTTAAGCAATCATTACTTGAATACTCCTGACAAAACAGGATATCGCATTAGAGGAACGAACGGTACAATTTCCACAAGAAAGTTCGTTAATACTCTTGATTACTCTCTTGATCTTATTAAACTTCGCGAGATTTATGAAAAAGTTTATCGCAGAATCAATTTTGGTTGGAATGTCGGCGATAAAGAGTATACGCAGTATGTTATCAACGTCACGTTTAAATATTCCGTAAAAGCCTATAATCGAATCCGAAAAGGCCTATACATAAAGAACGGCTGGAGTCCGCATGAAATAGCCTTAACAGATTGCGCAGATGTACGTAATGGAGAGCTTGTTGCTATACAAATCGACGCCGATGTTGATGAACCAATTTGCGATGATTTGCTCGGCAATTATTTCTGGTTTTGTGACGGCCAATATCATGTAAAACAAAATGTAAAAACAGAGGTTGGCGTTGCAGCCTTGCGCAAGGATCTTTATGAAAACGGCTTCTACTGCGATGGGATTCATTATGTGCGCTTTAAAAGGTCATCCGGATCGAGCCGTGTTGGCAAATGTCTGTTTATTGACGAAAAGCTTTACAGAGGGATGGATAAATGGGCACACTGTGGAATCAAAATTAAAGATGGACAGGAAATTGACCTGGCCGCTTGGGAGGCATACATTGCACTTACCACAAGCAGCATTATCGACACAATAGAAATCAACCCTGAAAATATCCTTGTAATCAATGATTTTGAAAGTGTGTTCTCGGATGATGTCATAGCGACACGAATCGATGATAACGGACGATTGATCTCGAAACCGGAACAAGTCGAAATTAAGAATTCAATTTGGGATGGGCAATCATTGCTCGATTCAGAACTTTTTACCGGATATGATCGCTATGGTATGTTGCTTTTGCGCAACCGCTTCTTTAAGAGCGCCTGTTTTAATACAAACATCCAGTGGTTCTTCCGCCAAAAAGGAATTACGTCTGTCAGTCAATTGAACGGATATACAATTGCCAAACGGATCGAAGACATCAAATTGATTACTACACCTAGCAGTATTAAATACTTGAAGTTCGGTTCTCTTCAACAATGGCTCGATAATCTGGACCCGATTTTCGGAATTGTTAAGCATGAAAAGCCAACGCACTATTTTGATGGACGTTTGGTACAAACACATTATCAATTGATCAACTCTCTCCAGCTCACATACGAAGAAATGGAGGAATTTCTAAAGCCATCAATTGATTATATCCATCTTTTAAACACAGAACCTGCAGTGATTAGAAATCATATCAGGTACCCAAGTAAAGATGACTGGCACCTGCCTATGACAGCTTTGGAAAGCAAAAACGATATCGTTTACAAACTGCTCGGTTTAAACGAACGTTTTTGTGAAACAAAATTATATTCGGAGTTCAGAAGAGATTTGGTAAGGTCTTTTGTGAAGAATTTAAAATGTGGGCACGTTCTTGTAAATGGAAATTATTCCACATTGCTGGGCAATCCCCTTGAAATGCTTTATAATGCTATCGGAAGTTGGAACGGAGAAAGTATGCTTGGGATTGGGAATGTTTGTTCAACGCGCTTTTGCGATGGGCAAGAGCTGCTTGGGTCTCGCAGTCCGCATGTTACAATGGGAAACATATTGCTCACCAAAAATGTTCGCAATGAAGAAATTTATAAATATTTCAACCTGTCTGACGAAGTAATTGCCATAAACTCAATTAATGAAAACATTCTATCAAAACTGAATGGGTCGGATTTCGATAGTGATACTATGCTTGTCACTGATGATAAAGTTCTGATAGAAGCGGCAAGAAGAAATTACAATAAATTTCTTGTCCCAACTAGCCTGATATCGTCTAAGAAAACCAAGCGTCAATATACTAATTCCGAAAAAGCAGATTTGGATGTTAAAACTGCGGTTAATAAGATTGGCGAAATAATTAATTTGTCGCAGGAGATAAATACATTGATCTGGGACATGCTGAACTCTGGCACTGCGTTTGATGAAATTCTTCCGCTATATTGTGATGTCGCACAACTTGATGTAATGAGCGGTATCGAGATTGATCGCGCAAAAAAAGAATTTGTTGTTGATAATACGCTTGAGTTGAAACATCTCAAAGAAAAGTATAACCGACGCGATGACAATGGGCGTTTGATCAAGCCAAACTTTTTCGGTCACATTTCTCGCCAAAAAGGATACTACAATCCACAAAAGAAGAATTATCAAAGGCATAACACTGCGATGGACTATCTGCAGGCAGTTATTGCTACACGCTGTAAGCGGTTTAGAAGTGCTGATTTACTAATGCCATTTTCGTATATTCTGAATGATTACCAGTACATACCAAGAATGATAAATTGGAATCAGGTTAATAGAATTATTCGATTGGTACGTGAAACCAAAAGCGATATCTCTTCTATATGGGCTGCTTATATGGAGCACTGGCAATGTAGCGAAAACGGTTCTTTGTCAACTACAGATGAAGAATACACGATTACCAAGAAACGAGTTGATGAGGCTCGGCAGAAGTGTATTGATTACATTGCTGAGATAAAACTAAATTATTCAACCGTTTATTATTTACTTAAATTGTTGGACGAGAAAGCATACAGAGATATTTCCTATACTATGTTTTCGATTTTGTTCGGGGTCCCCAATAAATCATTCTTTAGGGCAATCCGTAAGAGTAGTGAACCCGTTAAAGAACTGATGCTAAACAAATCCGGCTCAATTGAAATATATGGTTTGCGATATTCAAAAGTATACTGATCGTGAGGCTCGGAGTTTTCCGGGCCTCATTTTTTTACAATTTTAGGCCATTTTTTTATGCATAGGTTTTTATAAACCCGCATTGCAGCAAGGTTTGTTGGCATTTCTATAACGACTTAATATGGTAGGGATACGATAATTGTGTTCTTACACATCACTTCGGTTTTTTCCAAAGGCCGAAAATAATAACAAAGGAAGAAGATATTTGATTTCAATCAACAAAGACGAGGCTCTATATCTGGCCAAACTATTTCCGCCAAAGAAAGTTCGCGATATGTACACTGGTGATTTACACATTGAAAGAATGGTGCGTCGCACTAAGAATCATTTCTTGTGCACTGAAATTAGTGCTGTCACGAACGCACTAAAAAAATACCGTGGGCTTAATGTTACACAAACAGAAAAGGTAAGGTAGTCAAATTGGCAAGTAAAGTAAATAAAAAATTCGGACTTGATATCACCGGCACTATTGATCTTGATTCTCTCGACAAGGAGCACGACGTACTTTTTGAGGTTGAAGGTCTTTCTGAACCGGTAAGTTTGGCTGAACTCGCAGATGAGTTCAATGGTAAGGAAGTCAAGCTTAGCATCGCATTTACAGACCAACTTGGCTAATGGTGAATCCAATGTACAACAATCGACGCTACGAACACGAAAGTTTTGATGAATATTTCGTGCGTATTGGTGATGCGGCAAGAAGACACGAGATCACATGGATCGAGGCCGCAGACTATTTAAATGCTGCAAGCGGTGAATGCCTTGGTGAATGCGCATATCGAAAAAAGTATAAAGCGTTCTATGCCGGCATGCTGTTTGAGCGTGACCATCGTGTAAAAAACATCAACACGCGCATTCTTTCCATATCGGACTTGCACATTCCATTTCATAAACCAACTTCTGTATTTGATAAATATGCTGGCCGCGTGGACATTCTTCAGTTAAATGGTGACATAATTGATTGCCAGGCACTATCGAGATTCCCCAAGGAATATCGTAAAAGTCCAATGGAAGAAATCTTGATTGCTCGCGAATATATTATCGAATTGATAGAACGTATTGAGCCGCGCAAGGTCGTTGTAAATTATGGCAATCACGATCTTCGATTTCAAAATTATCTGGCCAAAAATCTTGATTCAGACATTCTTGAGCTGATGCCCAAGACAGCTCTCGAGCTTATTTTAATTGATGGTTTTAACCATTACAACAAAGAACTGCATACCAAAGTGCATTATGATGCATTACGTGACGTATTCGATGGATCGGTTGAGATCGTGTACAACGATGCCTGGTACTCTGTGATTGGCGATGTGATCTTTTGCCACCCACTTGCCTATTCATCCGGCATGATGGCAACAAGCGAAAAAGCACGTAGATTCTTTAAGGATGAAGGATACGAATTCGGTTGTCTTGTTATGGCACATACACACCATACTGGTAGCTATGATGTTGGAGATATCGTGATGTATGAGCAAGGCGCTGCGTGTGAAACATCAAAACAGAATTACTCTGATGGTAAGCTTTTCCGGTCCCAGAAGGAAGGCTTTATTTTTTTATGTCTGGACATGGATGGGAAATTAATCCAGAACGCAACTGAATTAGTGAAGCTAAATTAAGAAATTCAATTGAACATATGGGGGGTGATTGCCATGGCCGTTATAAGCAGCACTCCCGATAGGATAACACCGTTAAAAAATGATATCCGTAGTCCTAGATGCACTACATGCGGCAAAACATTCACAAAACAAGCTGGCAATTTTCCAGCATCGCAAAGTCCGATATACGCTTGCAACAATCATTTTTTGCCTGTTTGCAAAACATGCATTGATAAGCTTTACGAACACTATTGTGCCGTGCTTGGGAACGACGAGGATGCAATCCGGCGCATATGCATGAAATTTGATATTTATTATAGCAAAGCGCTTGCTGAATCATCACGTAAAATTGCTGTAGATAGAAGCCGTGTTCATACATATATATCGCGCGCAAACCTTTCACAATTTAGAGGAAAAACTTACGACACAACAATTGATGAAGAATCCAGACAAGTAATTGAATCAGTAGAAGAGGTAAAGGAAAGCGGTGTAAAAATTTTACAACGCACTGTAAAATTCTTTGGTGTCGGTTTTTCTGAAGATGAGTACAAATTTCTTCAGGATCAATATGATGATTGGACGGCACGGCATGAATGTCAGACAAAATCTCAGGAAGAAATCTTTAAAGCAATTTGCATTGCGCAGCTTAATATACAGCGTGCCAACATTTCCGGCGATCAAAAAAAGCTGGATACATCTATGAAATTATTTCAGGATTTGCTCGGCGCGGCTAAAATAAAACCCAATCAAATCAAGGGCGATGTCATTAGCGATCAGCAAACATTTGGTACGTTGATTCAAAAATGGGAAACTGAGAAACCGATCCCAGAGCCAGATCCTGAATTTGCAGACGTTGACAATATCCGAAAGTATATTGGCACATTCTTCTTTGGGCATCTCTGTAAAATGATTGGTATTAAGAATTCATATTCTGAAGAATACGAAAAATATTTAAAGCAATACAGTGCTACGAAACCTGAGTTTTCAGATGATGCCGTAAACGAGGACATCTTCAATAAATTAACTGGTGATGCCGATGGCCAGTAAACGACTATCTCAGGAGGAAATTGCGAATCAAAAAGCTGAACGCATCATGAATGGCGTGGCGACTTGGTGTTCTTATTATAGGGCCAACCCACATCGTTTCTGTAAAGACTATTTAGGCTTGAACCTAAAGCTGTTTCAGAAAATTTTGATTTTCATGATGAACATTTCAGATGCGTTTATGTTCATCGCTGCTCGTGGCCTTGGCAAAACATATCTTACAGCGATTTATTGTTGTGTGCGTGCCATTCTATATCCCGGCACAATTATTTGTATTGCCTCGGGCGCTCGCTCACAGGCAGTTGGAGTGCTTGAGAAAATAACGAACTTGTTAATGCCCGATTCTGGCAATCTAAGATTTGAGATTGAGACCTCGGTTATCAACCAACAGATGGCATTTATCAAGTTCAAGAATTCGTCGATGATAAAAGTTGTAACCGCAGCAGATAGCGCACGCGGCAACCGCGCACATATTATTATCGTTGATGAATTTCGGCTTGTATCTCGCGAAGTGATCGATAAGGTTTTGAAAAAATTTCTTACCGCACGCCGGCATCCAAAATTTCTTGACAAGCCCGAATACAAAAATCTTCCCAAGGAAGAAAACAAACAGATTTATATGAGTTCCGCGTGGTATAAAAGCCATTGGTCTTATGACAAGCTTCGAGCATTTTCCGCAAACATGCTTGATGATACAAAGCAGTATTTTGCATGCGGTTTTCCCTATCAACTTTCTGTTAAGGAAGATCTTCTTAGCCTTCGGTCTGTAGAGGACGATATGTCCGAGTCTGACTTCAATGAGCTTAGTTTTGAAATGGAAATGGGCGCTATATGGCTTGGCGATAGTGAAGGCTCCCTGTTCTCGTTCGATGACATTAACCAAAACCGTGAACTTACATATCCGTTTTATCCCAAACGTGTAGCAAGCCTTTTGTCGGATAAAAAGCTACAACTTCCTGCGAAGAAAAAGGGAGAAATCAGAATTATAACTGCGGACATAGCCTTGATGAAAAGCACAAAACACGATAACGATGCTACTGCTATTTTCGTTACGCAAGCATTGCCAACCAGCGGCAACAAGTATTTAGTAAACGTTGTATATACAGAAAACCTTGAAGGTGGTATCACAAGCGAACAGGCTCTTATGGTACGCAGGTACTATGAGGAGTTCCAATGTGATTATATCGGCATCGATACATCAGGTGTTGGTCTTGGTGTGTATGACACGCTAATTTCAGATATTTATGATCCGTTGACAGGTGTTACATATTCCCCACTTTCCTGCTGCAATAGTGCCGAAATGGCTGATAGATGTCCAGATCCAGCTGCGCCGAAAGTAATATGGAGTATTAAGGGCAATGCACAATTCAACTCAGACTGTGCAATTACTTTGCGCGAAGGTCTGCGCCAAGAACGAATCAAACTCCTTATCCAAGAGCAAAATTGCGACGAAGTGTTGCATACAGTTCGCGGATATGATTCGCTTGATTTTATAGACAAACTTCAATTCAAGCTGCCTTATATTAACACATCTTTGTTAGTAAATGAGCTTGTGAATCTACAGTATGAGACCAAAAACAATGTCGTACGTGTATTTGAGAAAACAGGTTTCCGAAAAGATAGATATTCGAGTCTCAGCTACAATTACTGGATAATTAAGCAACTTGAACTAAAACTTAACAGGCCTAAGCATGAGCTGGATTTCAAATCCGGGTATTTTTGTTTCAGGCGACCAAAAATAAAATAGGGGGTGATGTTGTATGGCTGAGAGTGATGCGGCATCGCCCAAGAGACGTGGTAGGCCTCCTACTAGAAAGAATACTGCTGCTGAGGTCAGCAAAAGTTTCTCAGTGGATATGAATAAGCTATGGCGAACCAACTTCAGAGCCCTTGAAAAACTTATATGGCGCGATTTGAACAACAACCCGAAGTCGCAGACATTTTATAAATATACAAAAGATAATATTGTCGAGTATCTAAAAGATCCGCAAAAGAATGAAAAACAACTCCGGAACGCTGTAATCTACATGTACGGCGCGAGCTCGCATTTTCGAAGACTCATTCAATATTTTGTTGGCCTTTCTGATCTGTCGTATTTCATTTTACCTTATGGAATTGACGCATCGTCTGCCAAAGGAGATTTACGAAAAAAATTTCTGAAGGCAAGCGATTATGTTTCCAAGTTTGATATTAAACGGCAGTGTAAAGACATCTTGACAGTATGTTTGCGCGAGGATGTTTACTACTGTACTGCACGAGAAATCGGAAACAAGATCACGTTTCAGCAGCTGCCATCCGATTACTGCAAAATCTCATCGATGTCAGATAATGTTTGTAACGTCACTTTTGATTTCTCATATTTTGATGCCGACCAAGCACTTATTGACTATTATTCGCCTGAATTCTCCACAAAATATGCAGCATATCAAAAAGACCGAACGCAACGGTACCAAGATTTAGAGCCTCCATTTTCCTTTGCGATTAAATGCAATACAGAGATCTTGAATTATGCGATGCCGCCATTTGCAGGTGTGTTACGCAATTTATACGATATTTCAGATTATGAAGATCTAAAGTTGACAAAAACCGAACTTGAAAACTATGCTCTGCTTGTTATGAAGTTGGGAATCGACAAGGACGGCAACTGGTTGATGGATTATCAAAAAGCAGTTGAATTTTGGCAGAATCTTGATCAGGTAATGCCAGAAGAAATCGGCTCTGTTTTAAGTCCAATGGACATCGAAAAAATCAGTTTTGATAGAGCCGGAGGTACAAACGACACCGATAAAGTAAGTGATTCTGAAAACCATCTATGGTCAGCGGCAGGCGTTTCAAGCCTATTGTTCAATAACACCAAAGCATCAAGTGCTGCTTTGCTGCTCTCAATTAAGTCTGACCAAGCCATTACATTTTCAATTGTACAGAGCATTGAACTTGCATTGAATCGGATTTTTCAAAATCAGGCCGTTGGAAAATCGTTTAGAATTTCTTTTCTCGACATTAGCCCGTACAATCGCCAAGAAATGGCAAAGCAATATCTTGATGCAGCCAGATATGGGTTTCCAACAATATCAATGTATTGTGCGTCAATTGGAATGCTGCCATGCGAAGTTGAAAGTCTTGCTTTCTTGGAGTCAGATGCTCTTGGTCTTCATGATAAATTGATTCCGCTACAAAGCTCAAATACTATGTCATCCTCTTCTTCAGGACGTCCGACTAATCAGTCTAAGGGTGAAGGATTGGACGATTCTGGTGAGCAGACTGCCGATAGCGATCAAAACGCTAATCGCATTTAAAAGGGGGTTCTGTAGTGGAAAGAAATTTTAGTATCCCCATAACGTTCGCTATTATGGATGAAGTACAAGGTAAGGATACCAGATTCTTGAAAATCGTTATTGATGTACTTCACACTGGAAAAAACTTCAACGGGTCTATATTTGATGAAGATGTTGTGAACGATGCAATCCCGTCAATTAAAAACACACCAATTTTGGGATATATCTTAGTTGACGATGATGGCGACACCGACGATTTCGCCGCACACGAATATAAAATCGTCAAGCAATCTGAGGGTTACAAGTATATGTATGATGGCTCCGCCTATGGAGTGATTCCTGAATCGTGTAACCCCAGATGGATCAATAAAGTTTGCGACGATGGAAAGCTTCGTAAATTTTTACAGGTTGACGCATTGCTTTGGACCAAATTTGAGCGCGCTGTTGAAATTTTCCAGCGTGACATTGTTAAAGGACAAAGCATGGAGCTTTCCAATGATTTTGAAGGAATCGAAAATCCCGACGGTTCATTCACATTTACAAAATTCAAGTTTGATGGATGCTGTATCTTGTCAACGTCAGATCCAAAAATTCAGCCTGCAATGATCAACAGCACGGCAATCGCCTGTTTCTCTGCGGATACTATTGCTTCTGAAATAAAAGAAAAGCTTGACGAATACGCTTCTATTATAAATGGTCGTAATGAAAACGGCCTGTTAAAATCCAAAGAAGAAGGAGGTATTTTTGATTTGAACAAAGAACAATTGGATATTCTGAGCAAATATAGCATCAAACCTGAAGCTTTGGATTTTAGTGTTGATGACACAATGGGCTTGGAAGAGTTTGAGGAAAAGGTTGCCGCGTTCGCTTCTGCCAATGAATCGAATGACGATGGCAATAGCGTTCTCTGTGAAGACGCTACCACCGATTTTGCGTTGAATGGCGCGTTTGAGACAGAGCTTAAAGAAGCTCTATATGAAGAAATGATGGAAGATGAAGATTGGGGTAAATATCCTAAATATTCTTTCTATGATTTCGATCCTGAATTGTCTGAAGTTTACGCATATGATTACGCAGATTGGAAGATTTATGGCTTTACGTATTCCGTAAACGGTGACAAAGTAACTGTCGATTTCGCAAGTAAAAAGCGTAAAAAGCTTGTAATTGCCGACTTTGACGAAGGAGATAAGGACTTGTCAATTGAGTCGTTGTTTACTGCAATTAAGAACAAGGCTGTAGAGAACGCTAACGCTACATTCATGGCCGAAAAAGAGCAGTTTGCATCTCAAATTAATGAACTCAATGGCAAATACTCCAAACTTGAAGGCGACTATAATACGCTTGTTTCTGAAAACAATGCTAAAATTGCTGCTGAGGAAACCGCCGCTAAAGATTCTATCTTTGAAATGTTCGAGAAGGAGCTTAGCAACGATGCAGAGTTCACGGCATTGAAAGAAAACGCAAATGAATTTTCCGCTACTGAGATTGAGAATAAATGCTTTATGCTGGTTGGGAAAAAGAAAGCTAATTTCTCCCGCAAAACGGAAAAATTTTCGAAAGTTATTATTCCCGAAAGCGTTCCCGTCATCCCCAACCCATATGGGGATCTTTTTGATTAATTAAGATTTGAGAGGAAGTAAATATTATGGCGAAACATTGTGTGGTACGTTTGGACAATATGTCTGGTACAACTGATGGCACTCTGCTCCGCAGTGTGCGTTTTAACAACGGCTCTGCCGATGCCGATATTGATAACGGTATGATTGTTAAGCTCGATTCGTTGCTTCCCAACGAACGTGAACTTTGGAAGGCGCTGACTCCTGAAGCCGCTACCCCCATTGAGGAGGTTGCTCTTGTGGCCACCCCCGAAGTAATGGCAGATGAGCGTCTGCGCAATTTGACTGATTTTTATAACACTGCCGGTTCCAATGCCCGTGCATACAAGTTGCATGCCGGCGACATTTTTTCTGTTACGACTGATGCCATCGATGGCACTGCCACTGTTGGGCACTTTGTCGAGCTGCAGGCCAATACGAAACTGAAGGATGTTGAGAGTGCAACGGGTGGCTCCACGATTGTCGGTAAGGTAATTCAGCTGGAAACTGTAGGTTCGCTTAATTACGCCGTCATTGAAGTGCGTCCCGGCAAAGGTGCCGCAGGCTAATAGCACTTTAAAGTCTGTTTAAACGAATAGTAATTACCAATCCCGCCAAATTACGGCGGGATTTTTGCGAAGGAGATGTAACAACAATGGCAGATATGAAAGCTATTGCTACACTTGCCTATGATTTGTATCACGGCAAGGTCGCCAAGGATTTTACGAATGGCAAGGATCCGGAGAAGCAGCTGCGCGAAGCGCTGATTGAGGCCAACGGTGGCAGCAGCAAAATCACCGCTCGATCTTTGCGAGATCACGGCCGAGAACTTTTCGCCATGATTGAGGTGGCTGTCGAGCCCATTCTTCGAGAGGGATTCGAAGGCGACGAATTTTTCAACGATTTTGTTGAGTATGTAAACACCGCTGAGGGCGATCAGAATCTGTTCACGGCAGAAGACAATACTACTTTTATCGTTTCTGATATGTCTAAGGGGATTCAGACTCCGCGCCGTCAGCGCATTGGCGAGAAGACGGAAGTGACCGTTCCGACATCCGTGAAAGGCATTCGCATTTATGAGGAAGCCACTCGTCTGCTGGCTGGTCGCAGTGACTGGAATACCTTTGTCCAGAAACTGATGAAGGCGGTGAAAGACAACCGCTATGAAATGATTTATACCGCGTTCAGTGGCCTGAGCGCTTCTACACCTGGCCTTGACACTACCTATGTGGTGTCCGGTACTTATGAGGAAGAGAAGCTTCTTGATCTGGTGGCACACGTTGAGGCAGCCACGGGTATGACCGCACGTATTATTGGCACCAAACCTGCCTTGCGTAAGGTAACGAGTGCTGTAATGTCTGATGCGGCAAAAGACAGCTATTATAACGTTGGCCACTTCGGTCGTGTGGCCGGCGTTGATATGGTCGCTGTCGTAAATCACCATAAGGTTGGCTCTACTGAGTTTATCATTCCTGATAATAAGCTCTATGTTGTGGCAGCAAACGATAAGTTCATTAAGTTTGTTACAACTGGCGAGAGCTACATCGGAACCAAGGATATGACCGAGAACGCAGACATGTCTCAGGAATACGTATATCTTGAGGATACGGGTTGTGCAGTCATGATGGGTGCAAAGATGGGTATTTACACCATTTCTGGCTGATAAGACATGTATGGGGACGGCGCTGTGCTGTCCCCTATTTTTTTACAAAGGAGAGTTAATATTGCCACCGAGAACTAAGACTGAAAACAAACAGAAAAATCCAGAAGTCGATGTTATTAAAGCCACTGCATCCACTCCAACAAAAATCACGGCTGTTAAGCCTAAGATTAAAAAAATGTCTCCAGATGAGCTTGTTGAGGTAAAAAGTAATTTTTACGGCACGCTCTTTTATAAATCGAAGGTCACTGGCTTTGAATGTGAGTGGAGTAATTGTGGGGATGTAAATCTTCTCACTATTGCTGAACTCCAGAATATGCGTAATGGGCAGCGTGATTTCTTCTCTGAGAACTGGGTAATGCTTGTTGGTGACAACGCAGAACAGGCTCTCGATTGGCTCCAAATTCGCAAATATTATAGCGATATCGTTGAGCTCGATGATCTGGATGAGGTGTTTACGTGGTCGCCTGAAAAGATTGAGACTGTCGTAACTAAAATTGCACGCGGGGCAAAAGACAGCATTGCAATGCGCGCTTATGATCTTATTGAATCTGGAAGTCTTGATAGCATCAAAACGATCAAGGCAATTGAGGCTGCTACCGGCTATGTTTTGATGGAGAAATAAGGAGGGCTCGTATGACTCCTTATAAAGCTTTTATTGATACATTCCTAGACAAGATATCGGATTACAAGCTTCTAAACTACGAAGATTATTTAGTTGATGAACTTGCCGTTGGGTATATGAAACGTGTATGCACGAAATTTGACAAAATATGCCAAGCTGATTTGAGCCAACAAGATGATAACGAATACGCCTTTTTGTCCGACGAAATAGATGATGAAATCATAGATATTGTGACTGACGGGATGGTTGTTGAATGGCTGCGCCAATACGTAAATAATTCTGACAACCTTGAAAACATTCTAAATACAAAAGATTTTACAATGTACAGTTCTAAAAATCTTTTGGCCGAGATTAAATCACTATATCAAGATGAGCAGAAAGCATTTACGAATTCGATGCGAGAATATTCTTACAATCACGGGGATCTTTCAAACTTACATCTGTAGTGAGGTGACGTGAGCAAAATGATTGATTACCGTATGCGGCTTGAAGCTATGGGTAAAACGAAGCGCGATAGGATTATTCATAACGCCAAACGAATGACACAAAAATTCGCAATTCACAATCCAGCTTATAAAAGTGTAACGATTGATGGTACTGATGATCATTTGACAATCATATCGACTCAAGCTGTATCGACAAAAACAATTGAAGCACTCCCCTCTCGTGATTTTAAAATAGGCTCAATTGTATTCTGGAATGGGTCGCACTGGCTTATTACCAAACGTGATGCAGAAAGTGACATCACTGTGCGTGGCGAGATTGAACAGTGCAATCGGCAGATCCGTTGGCAAAATCCAAGCACTAAAGAAATCCATGAGCGATGGTGTGTAGTTGATAAGCCATATTTTAGCAATCTTGAATCGAATGCAACAAGTACAGAATCAAAGCGCGAGTTTAAAATACAGCTTCCATATGATAATGAGAGTGCGTTGCTCGATGTCGATAAACGTTTTATGCTTGAAATTATAGGAAAGACGCCCCGTACATATCGATTAACGTCCGTTGACAGTATGACGGAGCGATACGACTACAATGGAGAAGCTAGTGGTTTTCTTGTAATTAATGTAGAACAAGACGCTTATAATCCCCAAACCGACAACTCTGAACTTATGATTTGCGATTATGTCACTGATAATTCTACTTCGGCTCCGGCAGAGAGGGAAATTTTTTATACGGGAACAAAAGAGATCAAGGCCGGCGGACCACACAAAAAATTTGTTGCTACATTGAATGAAGTTAAAGATCCAACCGTAACATGGTCGATTGATATGGATGACAATCTGAAACAGTACAAAGAGTTGATTTCAGTTAACACGTCCGGCGGTGAACTGCTTATAAAAACTCCCAACAACACTTCATTGTACTATGGTGTCATTCGAATTACGGCAACATTTACTGATGGATTCATCGCAAAACTTGATACCAGCATTGTTCCTTTAGTGTAGGTGATATTATGGCATACGGCAAAGAAATAGTAACCTACAAAAATCAGATTGCCTCTACAATTTTAAATGACAATGAAATCGTGTCGATGATTACAGAAATAATTCCGCCAGAGAAACCCGTAGAGGATTTGCTATATACATATATTTTCCCGTTTGATTATATTCCTGATGCTATCCAAGAAGTCGGTTGTTATATCTGCTATGAAATAGAGGTCCCAAAGGTTTCAACAGTAAACTATTTTTTCAAAGATGTTATTATAACGTTCAGAATTATATGCCATCAAGCTGCAATGAAAACTTCATACGGAGCAACCAGAATTGATTATTTAGCTCACTTGATTGAGCTGCTGTTCAACGGTAATACGGAATATGGTTTTAACAATCTAGAACTTGTCTCAAGCGTACCTGGGCATATTTCTCAGATGCATCGGTGCAGGACTGTCCGATTCGCCACGAAGGACAGTAACCGATTGCCCGATACTTGCAGCGAAGAGGATGAATTTGATGGTTGAGATTGATAGGCTTTATTTGGAAAGCGGATTGCCATATAAACTTAATTCGACAGTATCAGTACGCCACCCACTACTACGAGACATATTGGGATTAGGAAGAAACGGAGAGTCGATTTATTGGGAATATGTCGGTAGAATCCTAGCTGATCCATATCAAAATATGGTTTGGTTAGATGATAATGGCATCGACTACGAAGATGTGGACTGCTTCGATGTGTTTTGCTTGCAATGGAAATATTTAAGCAATATATACTCTCAAAACAAAACAGCATTTGATCAAAGTGGGTTCAATCCGCTTATTCCAATTGCAGCTGCACTTGACTTTTTCTTGGGCGAGAATCATGCATATCGGCTAAGCTCATCAGGTAGCAATGACACATACATTGAAGATCCTTTTGTCAATAACTTTTCAATAAATAGAGAAGAATATCTTGCTTTTTCGACATTTGTGCAAAAAATAAACGGCATTTCTTTCGAGGGCAGAATAAAACCAAGAGATAAAACGGCAAAACGCATTCTGATAGAAGATATGCGCGATGAGATTAATCGCAAAAAAAACAAGCCGCAAACTGCAGGAACAGATGAGAGCTCTTCTTTTTTAGGAAATATGGTCGCATCCGTATTGCACGGCGGGAACGGAGCAATAAACACATTCAACTTTACCGGCGCTCCAATCTTTTCAATTGTATCGGCATATAAAGTACTTCACAAAAAAGAAAATATTGATCATATATTAACTGGAGTTTATTCCGGCACTGTGAAAAGTGATGCATTAAAAAACACCAATATGGATTGGGCAACCTAATGCCCTCTCTTCTATTTAATAAGAAAGGAACACAGCTATGAGATATGCATTTAAAAAGGCACGTGCGCTTCGAATCAACAATCTTGAGACCGATGAGCTTGAGGTTAGACTGGTTGACCTGAAAACAGTAACTTGGACGAACGGGCAGGAAACAGTATATGCCGAAGGTACCGATGGTGCTAAACTTGCGGCTTTTGATAATAAAAAAGTTTCTACGCTTAAGGCGACCAACGGTACTGTCGATACTGGCTACCTGGCGATGGCGGTAGGCGCTGACGAGGAAGTAATTCAGAACGGCTCTGAGATTTCTCTGTGTGAAATTTATAAAGTAACCAATGCTACAAAAATTACACTAAACCATAAAGCCACTGGTGCCGTGGGCGCAGAAATCAAATTTATTTATGCAGTTGATAAGCAGAAAAACAAGATTGACACCTACGATCAGGCTGCTGAAGCGTCAGAAACAGCTTTTGCCTACGCCCCTGACACGAAAGAAATTACTCTCCCCACCGGAAAATTTAAGATTGGTGATCGTGTGATGGTCGAGTATCATCCCAAGTTCAGTGAGTACCGCAAAATTGTAAATGACTCCAATAAATTTTCCAAGAGCGGACGTATCGTTCTGGACGCATGGTTCCATGATATTTGCGACGATGTAGACGTCCCGCTTCAGGTTGTTATGGAGCGTGGTAAAGTCTCTGGCAATTTTGAACTTGCATTTGGTGATCAGGCAGCTGTTATGAACGTTGAAATCGAAGGCATGACTGGCACATGCAGCGATGAGACTCAAGCGCTTTGGACGCTCTATGACTATGATATGTCTAAAATTATTGATACCTAATTGATTGGTCGTGATATCAATGGACAGAAAACCTAATCACGTGTGCAAATATTCTAAATGCCATCAGAAGTATTATGCGTGCAATCGATCTCTTGACGGATCAACCCATTGGAAATCAATGTGCTGTTGTCCAGAACACTACCAAAAATATATGCAAGAGGTCTTTGATGCGCGCAATCCAGTTTCTGTTAGCGAAAAGAATAAAAAGCAACGCGGACCCGCACATGATCGCGTCAACACAGATGCGGTACCTGCAAATAATGAATAAGGAAAATAGGGGCGATTTCCTGCCCCTATTTTTTTACAACAACCAATTTCAGTTTCACGAGGTGCTATTACGTCAAACAATAGATCGAAATTTAATGTGTCATCAGATATTTCTAAACGCACATACAATGGCATCGTATTTGATTCCGTACTTGAAATGAAGTTCTTTAGAGATGTGGTTTTGCCCGGAATGGGAAGCGGCCAAATTGTAAGCTATGAACTACAAAAATCATATGAGTTGCAACCAAAATTCACCTATCAAGGAAAAACAATACGTCCTATTACTTACGTTGCAGATTTTGTTCTTGAGTTGCCAGACGGGCATAAATACGTGATTGACACGAAAGGGATGCCGGATTCAACGGCAAAATTAAAAGCTAAACTATTTCATTATAAGTTCCCCAATATAGATTACTATTGGGTTTCTTACAGCAAAATTGATGGTGGCTGGGTGACTTATGAAAAGCTCAAGGCCGCAAGAGCAAATCGAAAAAAATTAAAATCCGGAGGAAAATGTTAGTGAGCAAGCAAACTGTTAATACTGTAAGCAAATTTATTGATAGCTGTGATAATAATTCAATTTATGAAATTAATATAGAAGGAACTGATGTAAAAATCAAGCGCAATCTTTCTCTTGAAGAACGCGCTAAGTTTGTAACACTAGCCGCTACATCATGCTTTGATGATGATGGGATGTATCTTCCCGAGCTGGAATTATTCTTCTGGCGTTATGCCATTATAAAGTTTTTTACCAACTTGGAACTTCCGACGGAGCAACATAACTTGGAGACATTTTTGCTCAACTCAAACGCATACTGTGAGATTGAAGATCACATTGAGTGTGCTACTAGAGGAAGTTTGGATTTTGCGGTTAGTGAAAAAATCAACTATTTGAAAAGTTATTATTTGTCACAGCTCGCCCCAAATCCATTGCAAGAAACCGCTCATAAAATAAACAACTTTTTGGATTCCTTGCTTGAACTTAACTCGGATGAAAAAATCGCTGACCTCAAACTGATGCTGGAAAAGATGGATACTCTTAACAATAAACGTATCGCAGATACAGTCGCGGTGGAACAACATAGAAATGCTTCTTTATCCACTGTAAAAAACACGTCTAAATCAAATAAAAAGGCAGATGCAGATAATGGACAAATTACTTTTGAAGAAATCCTTGCTTCAAAAAAATAACTGCTAGTACAAAGTGATGTATTATGGCTTATAAGAAATATTGTGACACATTATACGGTGAGGGCAATGGATTAGACAACGAGCTTCGTAAGCGAGTTGAACTAGCTATGCGTAATGAAGTTTTTAAGGAAGCCCAATCGGCGATATCCAAGCATATTTCATCTGAAGTCTATGATGTTTATGATCCGGTTCTTTATGAGCGACGATATATTCTTGAAAAAGCCCCCGTAAACAAAGATTTATATGATGACGGCGATATAACGCTGAACGTTTTTTCGAGTGCTGAGCCGGCTCCATCTGTGCGCAATGTACCATATAATGGCCCAAAAGGAACCTTTGCACAGTGGATAAACGATGGATCTGTTAACAACATTTTCAATGACACACACTATGTGTGGGAAGACGAACGACCTTTTTATAAAAGAGCTGTTGAAGAGCTTGAGGCAACTGAAAGTTATAAACAAGCTCTGGCTGACGGTTTGCTCAGACGGGGTGTCAATATCACGTAACAGCTAGCCGTAAGAAAGCGCTTTGCTTTCTGTGGAGCTGTTGGCCCTGTAATGTGTATTATTCCAAACACAAGCCAGTCACGGTGTTATCCCGTGGCTGGTTTTCACTTTTATGCGGGTGACGCCCGCACTATTTAAGGGGTGAGGCTCAATGTTGGAAAACAAAAGTTTTTTTCGTGGAGGACAATATGGAAAATTGCCCTCAACATGAAGCACTTGAATTCAGAGTTAAGCAAGCAGAAAAGAAAATTGAACTAATTGATCATCAGCTCACCAATTTAGACAAAAACGAAGCGGTTTTTAATCAACGCATCGCAGATGCTTTGGAAAGTTTGTCTGCTTTGCCAAACGCTATTGATCGTTTAAACAAATCGACTACGGAAATGAAATTCAGCATGGAAGAAATGCAAAATGAGCTTACCAAAAACACTCAAAAAGTAGATCGGCTTGAAAACAAATTGGAAGCAATAGAAGAAAAAGGTAAGTTTGATATTTGGGGATGGATAAAGTCGAACTGGCTTTTAATTGGGACGTCGCTACTGGTGATCGTTGCAGTAATTGGTGAACTAATCAAGAACATTATTAGGTAAACAGGGTCCGCTCCCCTGTTTTTTGTATTGATAGAGGTGATAGTGTGGCAGACGAACTGGGTATAAAGCTTAAAGCAAGTCTTGGCGATTATAGAGAACTAATTAAGGGGATCTCAAATCTCGAAAAGGAAATAAAACCTATAAAAATCAAATTGGATTTGGGAAATGCCAGAGAACTTGTTAACATATTAAAAAAAGCAACCAATCTAATGCAAGGAACCGGCTCCAGTTCCACCCATACCTCTGTTGTCCAAACTATCAGCTCAACCGATATTTCCCAGTCAATAAATCTACTAACGAGGTATTCTGTTCTGTTAGAGAGAATCAAATCGGCCAAATATGATGGTACTGGATTTGATTTTGGGAAATTAAAATTATCTGAACTAGAAAAATCCGCCTCTTTGCTGCAATCCGCGCTCGCAAGCGGCGAAACGGCTAGAGACGAATTAAATAAATTCAAACTTGATCTTATATCTGCTGAAGGTGCAATCAGGCAATTTGACGTAGAATTGGCTAATATGCGTGGCGACGAGAAATTTGCAAAAGATATTCAAAATGCAACAGTACAGCTTCAGAACTTGCAGAATCAGATGCTTTCTTATTTGAAGAACACGCCCAATCTGTCGGCTTCTACGCGCAATGCTATTCAAAGCAGATATGATAATATCACGCAAATAATAAACAGTGGAACGGCAACCGATAAAAATGTTTTAGACGCACGTGACTTTTTCAGTGCAATACAGCGTGATGCAAAAATAGCTGGCGAAGAGGTTGAATCCTTCGGTGGTAAAATTCGCAGACTGTTTAGAGAACATTTCAATACAGCAGTTGCGATGGCGGGCGTACATCTTCTTCAAACTGCTATGCGTGAATTGTGGCAGAATATCCAAGATGTAGATGCTGCGATGACCGAATTGAAAAAGGTCACTGATCTTTCTGACTCTAGCGCTTTGGAGTTCATGGATAAAGCTGCCGTCAAAGCAAAAGAGCTTGGCGCAAGCATGAGCGGATATATCAATTCTGTTGCAGACTGGAGCCGCCTCGGATATAAACTTGACGATGCGGAAATGCTTGCCGATGCGAGTCAGCTTTATTTGAATGTAGGCGATGATGTGGATGACATAAATGAATCCACATCTACACTTATTAGTACGGTTCGCGCCTTTAAGCTGGAAGCAAGCGATGCGGCGGGCGTGGTTGACAAACTGAATGAAGTTTCTAACAATTACGCCACAAGTGCAGGAGATATTGGTGCGGCGCTTGCACGTTCCAGTGCGGCGTTGTTTGCAGGTGGAAACAGTCTTGAAGAAAGTATCGCGCTGATTACAGCGGCACAAAGTACCATTCAAGACGCCGAAAAAGTGGGTGGACATATGCGCCCCACTGCTTAGTAATAAGCAGATGAAAAAATAGCTATATCGGTTAAACCCCAGGGATGGGCAAGACCGAGGTAAGACTTTGCGAATAGGCTACAGTTAGTTTCCTAACGACTGAACTGGAGCTCGTTCATAAAGAAACCGTAGAGACTGTAATATTTTTCGCGGTAACGCGAAAGGTTTCGCTATTCCCCCTAAAGTTGGGGTGAAGATACAGTCCGATCTCACGATATAATCCTGATTTTTGAAACGTGAGAGCATGGCCGAAAGACCATGCCGCCGCTTCCACAGCGGTCAGTAGCCATGGCGGCGAAAGTAACAGAATGACAGCCATAAAAACAATTTCCATGTACCTGCGCTCCACCAAGACAGAGCTGGAAGCTGCCGGTGAATCGACAGAAGGTATGGCCGATTCAATATCGAAGTTGCGTGAAGAACTTCTTGCTCTGACGCATGGGAAAGTTGACATTCAACTGGATGAGGACAGTTATAAATCCACATATCAAATCCTGAAGGAAATGGCCGACGCATGGCATGATATGACTGACATGGAGCGTGCTGCTGCCACGGAACTCATGGGTGGTAAGCGAAACAGCAACGTAATAAGTGCCCTGATTTCAGACTTCAGCATCGCAGAAAACTCTTTGCAAACGGCGCTGAACAGCACGGGGAGCGCTGCAAAAGAAAACGAGAAATACCTTGATAGCATCGCAGGTAAACTCTCGCAGTTCGAAGCACAATTCGAATCTCTCTCTACATCTGTAGTAGATAGCGATTTTCCAAAGTTCTTTATTGAATTAGGAACCAACGTACTATCTGCAACAGAAGGTATTATTAACTTCATCGATGTGTTTCCTGCGTTGATGGGGTTACTTAGTGGTGGGCTATCTCTCACTGGGCAAAAGGCCGGTAAAAGTAATATGCCCTCTTACGCCAGTTGTGATTTAATTGCGGCGTAGGATGCAACCTTTTGTTTCGTATAGGACTCAAATTGCTGGGATGGGCTAAAGATCATCTGCTACAATAGCGCAGAAATGACGCTATGAACGAGCCGAAAGGCGGAAACAAGTGATGATATTCGTATATGCTGAGATAAAAGCATACATATAAAACGTATGTGCTAAGTACGATAGATAAAATGTCCTATCAGCAGCCACATATCCAAAGGCCGCAAGTTTCCGGAGTGTGTGGCCAGAGCGGAAACTGGATTTATGGTTCAACGACTGGAAGAGTCGGGTGTCACAACGCCATGAAGTACAGTCTGAACATCCGGAGAAAAACCGGAGTGGTCATAAATGATAAACAATCATATTTAAGTGGATGGTGAAGCAGTGAAAATTAAAATTGCTACAGAATATACTCAAACTCCCGGTGGTCGTTTTAAGGATGAAGGAGAGTTCTCAGGAGAAGATTTTCGTGACACGCTTTTAGCACCAAAATTTCAAGACGCCATATCTCACGGTGAAAAACTTGTTGTGGATCTAGACGGAGGATATGGTTATGCTACATCTTTTTTAGATGAGGCGTTTGGAGGATTGGCGCGCGCAACAAAAGATCAGCGTGTTATGGATATTGAATTGATTTCTGATGACGAACCACGGCTTGTAGAAAAGATTCACGAATATATATTTCGGTCACTTTTCGCATGCGAAATTGGGTTAAACTAAATTATTACCAATGGAAATATTATAGATTTAAATATCAGGGCGGTGAGGTATTTGACAAATAAGGGAAAAAAATGGTATAGTTTAGTCAAGAGAATGTATGTTTTTCTTTCCATGGGGGTGAAAACAGCTATGAATGTTCTCCTTGCAAAAAGCCCTTATCGTCCATTTAAACGTGGTACAAACGCTTTAATTCGTGCCAATCGAGAATTAATATCAATGAAAACTTATACCCCAAAAAACAAAAGCAATATTTTGACGGTAAAGTTAGGAGAGCTTTGATTCAATTAAATAAATATTTTTTGTATTTATATCTGACCACTCATATTTAATATGGGTGGTCTTTTTGTTGTCCACTCACACTCTTAAACATCACCATTTTTTACGACTCAGTTTTCCGTATGGAATAATTACTTGTCCTGTGGTAGGTTCCAACCAATATGCAACGGTGCATTCGGGCCAATTGGGGCATCCTGCAAAGGGACCTTTTTTGCTATTAATTCTTCTTAGGGGTGAGCCACATTGTGGGCACTTGTAATCACTCACAGTTTTTAATGGCACTATTTTATTTTCTTTTCGAAAATCTTCCTCACGCTGTTGAAGCGGTTTTTTGAAATCAGCATAGTGATTTATACGACTTGCTGCCAAGCAAAGTATTCTTGAGCCTTCCAAATTCTCACAACTAAAGCAATATTCACAGTACAAACAGTCAACCCATCGAGATGAATAAACATTTTTGTATATATTCTTTTGAGCTGGGCACAAATATCCGCTCTCAAATTCAACCGCTGGCAATGCAGCTTTATAGTATTTTTCACAAGCTTTATCAACTGCTTTATTTCTTATCCATTCCCGGTATATTTGAGGCGAAAATAGAATACGGCTTATCATTTGGTCCGTAAGCGTTGATTCATCTAAATCTATATCTATCATCAAAATCGATATATTTTTTTCGTATGCATGACTTTTAAGTGCCTCTATATCTGGCGCTTCGTAAAAAAGATTAAAATTTAAAACAATTTGAAGTTGGAAGCTGTCTTTGTATACTAGAAGCGTTGGAGGGAATTGTTTATCTTCGCACGCATACGTGACATCGGTGATATCAAGAACTTTGGCGGATGCAATCAGCTCATCTTCCTTGTATGAATCAAATTTCAGCACTGCGTCCGGAAGGTAAAGCTTACGATGTTTTTGAATGGCTTTGAACACAGCCTGATAAACTGCTACTGCCGGACCAAAAACACAATCGTATTTTGTCTCATGCGCAAAATGATGGCTTCGCTTTTCGCCTTTCCTAGCAATAAGCCTTGTGTGGCAATATGGACAAATGCTGTTACAGGACAGTCCACTTGGTACATCCTCAATTGAATGTAGCTCACCTGTTGCTGTGTCAATTCCCCAATAAATGCGTCCACGTTTCAGTTTTTTAATATTGCCCATACAGATCACCTTCAGAAATATATGAACGGTGTTTGCGCTTTCCTCTTGCTTATGAGCACATTATAACATAATTAATGGGTAATAAATGGGACAGTATGCGGCATTGATTATGCAATAGATAATCTTAGAACATCAATCATACATCTCATCATCATCTTCCGGATATTCATCATAAATAAAACTATCCTCGCTTAAAAACTCGTCTTCGCTGAGGCCACCACTTTCTTTAAAGATGTCATCAAACGCTTGCTTGTAGTGGATATACCCATCTAATCCATCGCCAAAGTACCCATAGTCTTTTGACATACCACACATCCCCTACTTGTGTTTGTTCCAACTCATTTCAATCGCCCAACAAGCGATGCCATCATTTGTGCTTTTATAATACCACAAAATCAACAAAATGACCACATTATAGAGATCACACACTATCTATAGTGAACATTATTGATATTCACGCTGTTTGATTTTGATGTAGAACAGGCCAAAAATGGTATTTTAGACTTCGGAGAATCGATTAGCTTTCTTGGCAAATCTCTAAGTTCTATAAAAGATGATTTCGCTGGGAACGGTTTCTCTGGATTTGTAAATGGGCTAAAAACACTATTTGTATCTCAAAGTAAAAGGGATGCGTCACTCCATCTTGAAACAGACATAAAAGCTTTATCTGAATATGTTGATGCGGTACAAAACGGCACTAATGCTGGCAAGGCGTTTGACGACACTATGAAAAACGCCTCAACAACTGCGATAAACTATGCCAGATCAACCGATGCATCCAAAGTAAGCGTTCAAGAATTTACAGCAATGCAAAAGGCAGCAACGCTAAGCACTATCGGTTTGAAAGCAGCTACTGTTGCACTGAACATGGCTATTTCAATGGGAATTGGGGTTGCCATCAATTTTGCAATCAGCGCCCTGGATGATTACATCCATCGCCATGAACGTCTTATTGAAGCTGCAGAAAAAGAGGCCAGCGATTACAATTCGCTTAGCAGTGAATTGAAGTCTTTGGATGACCAAATGGAAAGCAACTCCGATCGGATTAAGGAATTGCAAAGTTTGGGAACATTGACGTTTGTTGAACAGGAAGAGCTTGATAATTTACAGGAAGCAAATGAAAAACTCGAAACGCAGCTTAACTTAAAAAATGCATTAGCCAATATTGAATATGGTGAAGCGCGCGATGCTGCAATTAAAGCAATTGATGATAAAAGCGAAGTTGCTCAAGAATTTGATTCTAACGGGCTTTATATTGGTAGTTACGATGCTACACGTTCTGAAAAAATCAAAGCAAATGTCTCTGATTTGGGCCATATTGATTCCGAGATTCAAAGGTATCTTTCCGAATACGAAAAAGCTTTGAAAGCCAATTTTATTGGCGACTTCGAGTTCTCAACCAAAGAAGATTATGAAGAACAAATCGCCAATTTACGCGAGGGCAGGCAACTTGTTTTAGACGAAACTCTTAGGCTACAAGCAGCACTGCAGGAACAAGCGGATGTTCTTATCGGAGATGACGATGACAGTCGTAAATACCGAAATGAAGTAAAACAGAGCAGCATCCTAGTAGATGACTATCTTGGGAATGGCGCGACCCAGAAAACAAATGACTTCAACTCTGTCTTCGACAACAACCAATTTGTTAAAGAGAAAGAGCAACTAGAGGATCTTGCCAGACAGGGAAAACTTACTGCGGATGTATTCGATAATACCAATGCATATGATTCCTTAGTAGATGCACTTGAAGTTCTTGGCATCTCAATTGAAGATATCGTCAATCAGTTCAATGCTTTGGCTGAATCTGAAGCCGGAGCTCAAGAATCATTTGATCCTGATAAATTCGAAAGTCTCAATTCAGAGTTTGGCAATCAGATTTCAAATGTTGACGCATTGTATAACGGCTATCAAACGCTTACAGCGGCGATGGATGAATACAATACGTACGGTTATATGACGGCAGAAACACTGAGTTCTCTTGCCAGTTCTGGAATGATTCAGTATTTAGAGGCTACGGCAAATGGCCTATCAATCAATACTGACGCGTTGCTGCAAAATGCTGAAGCTGCCAAGGTATCAGCAATTAACGCTCTTCAAAATTCTGTTGCTCAACAATTGGTAGCGCTTGCGGCTGGTGACGTAGCCATTGCTGCTCCGGGTGCCGGTGACGCTATCGTGGCAGCTGGCGAAATGGCCGCTGCATCTGCAGCTGGATTTAAAACGGCTTCTGCGGCTGCGGCCGAAACAACAATTTTTCTTGAAGGCGTTCGGGATGCTCAAGCCGGAAATGCTGTTGACCCTGACGCTTATCGTGAGCGCGCAGATCAATTAATCGCCAACGCTCAGGCTGTTGCCAACTCTATCGCTAAAATAGATATTGCGTCTGCTGGATATCAAAAAGCTATGGCGGGCAATGCCAAATCTACCGGCTCGGCTAAAAGCGCCGCGGAGGAATATGTAGAGTCGCTAAAAAAAGAGAAAGAGGCTTTACAGGATGTAAAGAATGAGTTGGACGATCAAAAAGATGCCTATGATTCTGTTATCCGCGCTGTCCAGAAAGCACTAGACAAGGAAATCGAAACTCTTGAAAAGCAAAAAGATGCTTTATCGGATCCTGATATTGAAGGTTCGTACGGCAACCGTATCAACCTCATCCAGATGGAGATTGATGCGCTCAATAATTTAAGGGATGCTAAAGAGCGCGAAATAGCCGTAGAAAAAGCCAAGGCCGAACTTGAACGGTTGAAGGACCAGAAAACGCTACGTGTATACATGGAAGGCGAAGGCTTTGTTTGGCGCACTGATGAATCTGCCATTCGTGATGCACAGGAAGCCCTTGATAAGGCCGAACTGGATAAACAAATTTCTGATCTTGAGGATGCCAAAGAAAAGCTTGAAGATATGCTTGAACAAGAGGAAGAAGCTCTTGACAAAAACATTGAAAAGCTTCAGGAATATAAAGATAAATGGGGCGAAATCGCCGATGCTTATCAAGACGAGCAAGATAGGCTTATGGCCGCTCAGGTGCTTGGGCAAAACTGGGAAGCTGAAATTCTGAATGGCCGAATTGAGACGCTCACTTCTTTTCGCGACAAATATATTTCAATCATGGCTGAAATCGCAGCAAAGGTTGAAGAAATCGAAGCCTTGGAGCGCCGTATTAAAGAGGCGCAAAACAGCATCGGCTCTTCTGGTGGAAACTCTGGCGGTGGCGGCAGTGGGGCTACAAATGCGTCTTTACCACGGTATCGCGTCGTAAACACTAGGTATGGAACAGTTTCCCGTTCCGGATTTACCACACAATCTGCGGCCCAAGAATATATTAAAACTCTGGGCGCATCACAAGGATTTTTCCGCATTGAGAAATATGCCAATGGCACTATGTTCTCCCCCAAAACACTTGCTTATGTGGATGATGGAATTGGCAGCAACGCCGGCAGTGAGCTAATCGTGCGAGCGCCTAAGCATGGAAGGCTTACATCTCTTGAATTAGGTTCAGGTGTTATCCCCGCGCAGGCAACAAAAAATCTAATCGCGATGGCAAAGTCTCCTCAAACAATGCTGCAAGAACAGTTCAAGAATTTGTTTAGCAATCAGATGTTGGCAGCTAATACGGTCGGTACAAACAAAATCTTCGAATTCAAATTTGGAGATATTATCATGCATGGCGTGAATGATACAACGTCGTTCGCTAAAATACTCACCCGTGAGTTCCCCGCTATCTTGAAGCAGGAGCTAGGGCGGTGATTGGTGTTGTATTGCGAATTGCGATTTTTCAATCTATTTCTCTGTATAGAAGTAGCCTCGCAAAACTCATGGTGACTGCCTCAACGCCAGCTCAACAATTTTCCTGTCAACGCTTTAGCACAAAGATTAAAAACATCCTAAGTGGGCACAATATTTCCAGTTATATGCCATTCTTAAGGGCTAAAAAAGGGAAAAAGCCGAAAAAACAGCTAAAAAGTTTTTAATTCAGGTTATTTACTTGAACCGGCCTGAAGATTTTGTTACAATAGATATACAACAGTACAATTTAATGTACTATGTGCATATGATTGCATGAGGTACGGACATTTTGGATAAATGAGAGGTAATTTAATGGATAATACAAAACATAGTGTCTATTCTCCAAATGCAATTAAAATCGAAGTCACTGAACATTATTTCAATGTCGGATTCGCCCACGTCGATGATCAGCGAAAAGTGACTGACGAGGTGCATTTGTCTATAGAGCCAACAGATGCATTGTTTTTTGCCGAACAACTATTAAATGCCTTTAAGGAGTGCCAAAAAAAACACATTGAAAACTCAAAAACACAGCCAGATTTGGGAGATGAAAAAGATGCAATCAACCCAGACTAGCAAGCAGGCAAACGGATATAAAATCGCACCCGTAAATAGCACTGCTGACGGACTCAAGTTGCTTGAACAATTGCAAAAGACAAAAACAGAATCAGAATTTCTGGAATGTATGAAAGAATTGTATTGTACTGCTGTACGACACGAGCAACTGGATGAAAGCGGTTTTATTTCAGAAAAGCAGAGAGCTCAAATGACGGGCTGGTTAAAAAATTCTGATGAAGATAACACCATCGACGAACTTGAGCGTTGTGTTGACAATCTAAACAAACTTTTGCTGGAGTCGCATCCCAACCTTGAAAAAGGATTTACGAGCGAAGAGTACAAGCTGTTTTTTCAACTACTCACTTTGTCTGATAACTATTTGAGAGTAGGACTTTCGCGTCAAAACCAAACACCTACGTATTTGATTGTAGCTAAGGAAGAAGACTACAAAGAATATCGAAAAGCAATTCGGTTGATTAATGCTTTTTACTCGAAAAACAAATATGAAGTGCATGTCCTATATGCTACATCAGAGATGGTGAGCAATGAAGACTTACATTCTCCTGTACTTTTCCTTAGTTGTGATATCTTTCATTAGCTATTTTAAATTACAAGGTACAAAGGAATATTCGAACGATGCCTAGTTGTGATGAACACAAGTTAAAAATGGAACACAATAAAGAGTTTCTCAGTATCTGCCGTGCGAATAACCCCAAAGATCATAAAGGTGTATACTACTATGACTGGGAAATTGTTGTGGAGTTTTATGCATGTGTTCATTTAGTTGAAGCTGTATTAAAAAAGAAGTTTGACATTGATAGTGTAGATCACAGCAAACGACGCGAATTCATGGAAAAAAATAAAGATATTTTCACCGATGATGTAATGGAAAGCTATACAGCTCTATTAGAGTATTCACATCAAGCTCGTTACAAGCCTCTAACCTATAGCACAAAAAAGAAGGCCTATGATGCGCAATTATGCATGGATGCATTGGAAGCTAATTTGTGTAAATACTTAAAGTGAAATCCTCAGATAAATTATCAAAAGAGTCACGCAAATGTGTGGCTCTTTTTTTGATGCACCCACTTCAAAATCATCTTAAATATGATATACTCATATCGAGGTGATTTTGAAGTGGATAAAAGCAAGCATTCATGTGATGATATCAATAACAGCATTTCTAAAACCAGTTCAAGGTTAACTTTTACACGTACTGTAAATAAACCAGATACCTCTAAGGCGGTCAATGCCAATATTGTTAAGAGCAAAGAAAAACAAACATCATCAAAAACGGAGTAGCAAAATGCCATCGTTAGAAATCTTCCATTCAATCCCAGAAATACTATCTTATTTTTTTCCAGGGTTTGTTTTTATTTCTATTTTCTTATTTTTAAGCTCAAACAAACTGGAATATAGCCATATAAACGTTTATAGTATTTGCATTAGCTATGCAATAAAAGTTTTAATTGATTCTATTTTATACAAGTTCAACTTAATTCACACTACTGGTTTGATCTATGTTATATATTTATGCTTTGGCGTTGTATCCGGCTATATTGTGTACTGTATATATAGGAATCCAAAGATAAAAAAAGCATTATCAAAGTTTGCAAACAAGTCACAAAACAATAACATATGGAATGATATTATTGATCATAAATTTGGCACCAGCCTTATATTGTATCCATCGTTCAATAACGACTCGTACATTGTTGGCACTTTAGTAGAATACGAAGAAAACGGAACAGAATCTTGGTTTGCACTACAGGACTATTATGTATATGAAAATGGAAATAAAAGAGCATCTTCTGATGATTATTCATATCCGGCAATAATCGCGGTGCAGCTTTCTCATATAGATCATGTAGAAATTCTGTATCCAAGTGAAAATTCAGAAGTCGTTATGACTTATAACCTTCAAACAAGCAGCAAAGCAGCCGAATAAATCGTTTAACAGTAGCCATTTGCCTGTTGCTTTTGATAAAACAATAAGATTTATGGAAAGAGTCACACTAGCATGTGACTCTTTTTTATTACAAAGGAGGCATGTCTTATGACTCCTTCTGAACATGATGAACTACAAAAGGCATTACGCGTACTCGCAGAGCGCATTGTGAAAACATGCCGCGAGGAAATTGAGAAAGCTCATTTTGATAAAACATATACAGCTAAAATTGTTGGAGTCAAATCCAACAATCAATATGTTGTCGAATATAACGGAAAACAGCTTACTGTAAAAGGACAGCCCAGCGCACGTTTTAATCTTGGAGATTACGTGCGTATTTTGTCGCCGCAAAATAACATCAAAAATACTATTATCATTCCTAAAACCGGAAGTTCTGGAGACCCGTCAGAGGGCGGCAATTCCCATACACATTCAAATCTTGATGTATTGCATCAGCTTACTCAAAAAATGATTGATAATATGGGAGATCTGAAAGCGTTGGCCTTTAAAAGCAACGTCGATTTTTCTGATCTCACTGCTGAATTATTGGCTGAAATAAACAAAATTTCAAGTAAAGCCAATCTCACTGATATCGTTCAAACTGATTGGGCAGAGGCAAACAGCTCATCAAAGGCATTCTTAAAGAACAAGCCATCTTCCCTACCTGCAAGTGATGTATATTCGTGGGCGAAGCAACCTAACAAGCCAACTTACACAGCTAGTGAAGTTGGCGCATTACCTGCCGATACAGAGTTGCATACTCACTCTAATAAGTCTGTTCTTGATAAAATAACGCAAACACTGATTGGTGCATGGAATAGTGCCGCGTCCCATGTAAGCGATGCTGTAAAACACATCACTTCTGCCGAAAGGACATTGTGGAACTCAGTAAAAGATAAAGCAAACACATCAGATGTACTCACCAAAACGAACACGACACAATATTCCCCTACTTCAAATTATCATCCTGCTACAAAGAAGTATGTCGATGATTACGTCCAAGACCATTCGCCTGGAGATATGCTCAAAAGCATATATGATACTAACAATGATGGTATTGTAGATAAGGCGGCGCATTCCAATAACGCAGACCGAATTAGCGGCAAAGAAGTAAATGACTCTTTGGATACAGGCGTTATTTGGACGGCAGATCGTATCAAAGCCGAGTTGGATCAAAATCTTCCGATACAGCTTCTACAATGGTCTGGCACTGTTACGTCCAACCAAGTGATTGATTTTGGCATTCCGACTTCAGAAGGATATAAAACAAATTCACTGGAAGTATTGATGCGATTGGATGACGGGAAATTAACAAAAGCGATCCACGCAATAGATTATGGATATACGTATAGAGATACGTCACACATTGAAATAAGATTTTTCAATGCTGGTACATACACTGTCAATTATGGCTATTGTGCGTTAGGCACTTTAACAACAACAAGAATTGATTCATCAGAACCAGTAAACTTAAACGCCAACGATATTTGGCTTGAAGTACTGAGCTAAAGATTGGAGGCCCGTATGAGCTATTTTAAAATTAAACGAGACAGTAATACTCCAGTAGAACTTGGTGTATTAGTCGAAAACGTCGAGGGACTTGATGAAAGGCTTGCTCTAAAGGTTGATAAGGCTGAAGGTAAGGGGCTTTCTACAAACGATTATACAACAACTGAGAAAAATAACGTTGCAAGCAACACTGCAGCGCGGCACTCTCATGGAAACAAATCTGTAATTGACAAAATTACACAGGCGCTATTGGACAATTGGAATGCAGCATTTTCTCATATCTCGGATGCTGTAAAGCATATCACTGCCTCTGAGCGCACTTTATGGAACACTGTATCTTCAAAGGCCAATAAGTCCGATGTGCTTACTAAAACAAACACTACAGAATACACGCCTACATCAGATTATAACCCCTCCACAAAAAAATATGTTGATGACGCAATTGCCGACAAGGGTGTAGGAAATATGCTTAAAAGCGTTTACGACATAAATGATAATGGTGTCGTAGACAACGCAGAAAAGGTAAACGGACTCACTGTTCTTACCGCTGTGCCAGCAAACGCTAAATTTACGGATACTATTTATACGCATCCAACATCCTCTGGCAATAAACATATTCCTTCCGGTGGCGCAAGCGGTCAGATATTAAAATGGAGTGCAGACGGAACAGCCGTATGGGGTTCGGAAAAAGTTTACACACACCCTAATAGCGGTGTTACTGCCGGCACATACAAAAGCGTGACCGTAAACGATCAGGGTCATGTTACTGCTGGTTCCAATCCTACGACACTGGCGGGTTATGGAATTACTGATGCTGCATCAAAAACTCATTCTCATACCAAAAGTCAAATTACTGACTTTCCTACCTCTTTACCGGCCAATGGCGGCAATGCAGACACTGTAGATAAAGTACATGTAAATGATTCGGGTTCCGGTAACGTCCTTTGGACAGCTTCTCGAATACAAGAAGAGCTTCAGTCAAATCTTCCTACTGGTGTTGTTCACTGGAGCGGAACCGTGACTGCTGGTAAGGAAATAGAAATTGTAATTCCACATACGGATGATTTCAAGACATGCTCTGTTGAGATTTTGGCTCAAAGAAATAGCATATGGGAAAAAGCAATTCATGGTATTGATTATAACTACGCAATTGTAGATGCAACACATATTTCTGTTATCTTTCTGCTTGCAGGAACATTCATTGCCAATTATGCGTTCTGCGCGCAAGGGCATGTACAGTTAATCGAAGTCAGCAATAGCGAACCCGCATCACTTAAGAGTGGAGATTTCTGGTACGAGGTTCTGTCGTAAGAGGGGTGGGTTGATATTGGCAAATAAATTTAAGCGGTTCAATAAAACAAACGAAGAAATCATTGTAAAAAGCGAGAATGTCGAAGGCCTCTCTTCTCTTCTGGGCAATAAAGTGTCTGTCGTAACCGGCAAACAATTATCTACAAATGATTTTTCAGATACAGATAAGTCGAATGTTTCCGCTAACACATCTGCACGCCATACACATTCCAATAAAGGCATAATCGATGAAATCACTCAGGCTTTTATTGACAACTGGACTGCAGCATACACCCATATATCTGACACAGTAAAACATATCACGGCAGCGGAACGAACAAAGTGGAATGGAGCTGCTACAAGTCAACATACACATTCAAACAAAAGTATATTAGATGGAATAACGGCCACGTTGGTATCCAATTGGAATTCTGCATATACACATATTTCTGACGCTGTTAAGCATATAACGGCAACCGAACGAACAAACTGGAATAGCGCCAAAAGTAAGGCGGACGCGGCACTTCCTGCTTCCAGCTATACCGCTGCAGATATATTGAAAAAGTTACTGACAGTAGATGGTTCTGGCTCAAAACTTGATGCAGATTTGCTTGATGGCAAGGAAGCAACAAATTTCGCGTCATCAACGCATACACATACGCCAGCCTCTATTGGTGCGGCTAATGCAAAACATAATCATTCTACACTCGATATTGTGCGCAGTTCCAATGACTACTGGGCTGGCAATATTGGTTCGACCGATAGAGGAATGATCAATACGGCACGTAGTCCTAAAAGTGCCTTTCTTCCTGCAAACTGCATCACTGTAGAATATTCGTCCGATGCCGGAAAAACGTGGGAAGATTACGGCCTGAGCGAAGCACAGAAACGCGGTTTATTCGCACTGACGTGCGACAATAGTGTTTGGTTGTCAAAAAGTTCGCCGGTTTCCACAAACGACTGCGTACGGATCACGATTGAACCTCTGGACCGTTATGTAAGCTTTGATCAGTTGTACATTTGGTTTTCGACCGGGTCGCATGCTTGTACGCTCGACTTGGAACGATCCACAATTGGCGCAAAAGACACTTTTTCGTTTATTCGTAAGGATGTGCCTCTCGGTGGATGGTCAGGGCCTAATGTGATCAACTTCCCTTACGGAACATTTGGCGGCGGTGTCAGCCAGACCGGAAACAACTACAAATACAGAATGACATTCCGGACCACCAAACTCGGCAATAGCACCACACAATCTCCAACTATTAACGACATTCGATTTTATGGCGATAGCGCATGGGGTATTCCCAATGATATGGTGAAAGGCGACTATCCATTCTCCTGGGACCGGGATATGAATGTGAATTTCTCGAAGCAGCTGAAAGAACAAGGAAAGCGCGTTTATTCAGACAATAACAAACCAACACCCGCTGCCATCGGCGCGGCAACTGCTGAGCAAGGCATAAAGGCTGATGCGGCATTGCCCAAAAGTGGCGGCACAATGACTGGATTTATTACGCTTCATGCAGCGCCTACAGCTAACATGCATCCGGCTACTAAAAAATACGTGGACGATAAAATGATAGCTGCTGGTAACGGTGATATGACGAAGGCCGTATATGATGCAAATGGTGATGGAGTCGTAGATAAAGCTGAGACTGTTCCATGGTCGGGCGTGACGGGAAAACCCAACACATTCCCGCCGTCCACGCACAAACACACAAAGAGTGAAATCACGGATTTCCCAGTATCGCTTAAGAACCCCGCAGCACTGGCAATCAGCTTGAACGGTACGAGCCAAGGTGCATACGATGGAAGTGTGGCCAAATCTGTAAACATTACACCCGCAGGTATTGGTGCCTTGGGCAGAACAGAGAAAGCAGCCGATTCGTCAAAACTTGCGGGACTTACGCCTGTTGTAGACAACCCCGGTCCGAGCAACCGGAATACGTGGTATTTCCCTTTTACCGGAACCAATAACAAAGATGGTACGCGGAAATATTACGCTGCGCTGTATGCTGACCATGCAACAACATCTGGACGTGCAAACAATCTTTCCATGGGGCTAAACGGTTCTGATTTATGGGTGTACTACAGTTGAGGGGGCGAACGACGTGAGTTATCGCCAAAATGATATGCTTATCCCCGAGTCGAGCTATATCCGGTTTAACGATGTGCAGTTAAAAAAGTATTATTTCAACGATGTGCTTGTATGGCAGCGTCAGCAGAAAGTATATCCCGGAATACCAGTTGCAAAGACGCAGAACCTTGGATATTCACCATATTTCACTGTGACAAACCTAGGCTATCATATTAAGGTAGACGCATTCGGCGGTACTGAACGCGGATGGGGCCGCGTGATGCTCGGTCCATTCAGTTCTATAGGATATTCAAAACTGTTCTTTGCAAACCTGCACGCGTACATCACCAATGCTTTTTCAAAAATAGCGGTGTCTCTTGGCGACATCAATGGGAATTGGGTTCAACGTCTTATCGCTTATGATACAGGGGAATCGCTTGGCGGATATGATAGAACATTCGTATCCTCAAATTTGTTTACGATCAACTCGGCCAATGGGAATTATTATCTGATATTAGAAGTGGATTCTGGAGCTACTTCGCGCGGTTTAAATGCAACTATCGAAATGAACGGCTGCTATCTGATTTGAAATATATAATTATCTTGAGGGTGGTGATAAAAATAAAACCCATATTAAAACCACAAAATGCGTTTGATGCCACCAAAGAGCACGAGTTCGAATTCTCTTATCCTTCAATTATTTCAAAAAGCAAACTGATTGTATACACCAATTCTAATGGAAAAACCGTTTATGAGCAAACACAAACCTCTTCAAAGAAAGCATATGTGTTGCCTGCTAAAACACTTTCAAATGGTACATATTACAGCGCTAAAATTTATGTGTATGACGCGTCAGGAAAAATAAGCGAAGAGAGCAACCATATTGACTTTTATTGTTATAGTGCCCCCATATTGTCAATTAATATAACACCTGACCAAGTGATTGCATATGCATCTTATCTATTACAACTGTCATATTTGCAACGCGAAAAAGAACTGCTAAATACATATTCTATTCTCATTAAAGATAACAACGCGAATGACAAAACGGTTTTTGATTCTGGCGCAAGATACGCCATGCAAGGGTTAGATATTATGGTGACAGGGCTTGAATCTGGGCATTCTTACACTGCCTATGCGTATTTCGATACGGTGAATGGACTACATGCCGAGATTGATCCGGTGACTTTTTCAGTTGAATATTCTTCTCCATACCTTTCTGCATTGCTTTTGGGCCAGAATAATAAATGCGAAGGCACTGTTTCAATTACTTTTAATATTCACTCAATCATTGGCGAAACCGAAAATGGAGACGCTATCTATATTAACGGCGAAAAGATTGATCTTCGAAACGATAAAGTTGTGTTTTCCGAAGGAGTTAACTTAGCAGGCGACTACACCATTCAAATTGATTGCAGCGATTTAAACGGATGCACTACAATTATGGAAATGAAAAATTCAAACGGCGACCGTGTAACGGTTGAATATATGGAGGATACTTTTTCAAACATAGGGGTAAAAAAAGCCTACTTAGAATTAAAGGCCTATCATTCTGGAGTATGCTATGATAAATTAAGCAATTTTATCGATCCGCCCTCAAGTTCTCAAATGGTACATATCTGGATTCGAAAATTCAACAATTTATACGACTTAAAGCTTCAGTGAGGGTGGTTATATGCTATTTTTAAGTACAGCCTTTTTGGGTGAGGCACAAACAGCAGCTCCCACTCCGACAAGCGTCGCTCTCATCAACAATATATCGCTTCGTAACGGCATATTTGACAGATTAAAAATCACAAATGACACTTCATTTGCATATACAATATCTATTTCTGACATTTGGGATATGAATACGGTGTTGGACGCAAAATTCAATGGAAACACCCTTGCTGGCAATGTTGATTTCACGGCAGACAACGTTGATATGCTTCGCCTAAAAAAACGTCTAAAAGGTACAACTGACTGGGCAACCGTTTTTGAAAAAGCGATTCATAAAGCTGCCGATTTTTATGACATCTACATTGACCGATTCGCCGGAAACATGAGATCATACGAGTACGCTGTCGTCCCAGTGTATGGAGATATAGAGGGCAATTTAAGCCTGATAGAAGTGCAAAGTGAATTCAAGGGATATTTCATTGCTGATGCAGAGACTATTTATGGTACCGAGTACAATGTTGCAACGGGGAATGTTTCTAAAAATCAAAATGCACAAGTTGTAAACACACTTGATTCCAAATATCCATATGTGATATCAAATAGCCAAAATAATTACTATGCGTCTACTTTCGCTGCATTCTTTTTTGTTCCGTCAATGGATTGGTATGACAATACCGATAGGCGTAATCAAATTCTAGAGTGGCTGCAAAATCGGAAGGCAAAAATTCTTAAATATGAAGACGGCCGGGTTTGGATGATTCGAGTTACAGGTTCCCCCTCTCTCTCCCCGTCTGGGCATCGCGAAGTACCATCAATCAATTTTGACTGGGTAGAAATTGGAGATTGCAACAGCACGAATGATTTGGTGAGTAATGGATTGGTAAACGTCGGTTTGGAGGTGTGAGCATGCACTTTCAAACCAAGCGTGATCTTTCAATCTTACATCAGCATACTAAAAATATGTATGTAATGGCGCAGATTCTTAATTATGATATGCAAATTGTTGATTCATTTCAAGGTTCAATTACCGAATACTCTTATAGCGAAGACTGCGACTCTGATACAAGAAGAACAATCTCTCTTTCTGTTGTAATCAAAGACAAAACTTTTGACGTCGATGCGAACGCAAAAATTTGGCTTGATAAACTTATTCGTGTATATGTAGGATATGAAGATATGCGCACGTCAGAAATCGTATATTACCCCAAAGGAGTTTATACGATTTGTGATAATAGTTTCAGCTGGGATTCAAGTACTTCTTCCCTTCAGATTTCATGTGTTGACCAATCAGCTTGCTGCGATGGAACACGTAATGGCTATGTGCGTGGCCTGACAACAAAGATTGAAGAAGGAAGTAGTATTCGAGGAGCACTGATATCTCTTATCACCCAAGAGGCTGGATTTAAAAAGTATCGTATAGACACATACCACAGAAGCGTTCCTGATGGGTACGAGGAAACCATTGCAGAATTTGATGAAATCCCATATGACATGGAATTTGACGTAAACACCAGTATCTGGGAAAAAGTTGTTGAAATACGTGATTTGTATCCCGGTTGGGAAGCCTTTTTCGATGTAGATGGAACATTTGTGCTTCAAGGTATCCCCACGTGCGAATTTGACGAACCTGTAATTACTGCAGAGCAATTGGCCCCGCTTGTTCAAGGAGAGCCTTGTACCATTACTTTCACTGAAGTTGCAAACGTCACCGACCTTTATGGACAAAATATTGAACCAGATCGTTATAGCGACAAATGCACGGTCTCTGGAGATACATACAAGATGACTATTGAAGACGAGAACTTTGATGGCAACAATCTTGTCCTCAACACCAAGTTTCAAGTGTCAGTCAGCGCGACCTCAGTGAAAGGGCAAAAAATGTCTTTTAACAATGGTCCATCCTATCCAATTGTATACGAAGGCAATATTCCAATAAGCGCTGGCGATATGCGGCCTGAAACGCAATATATTGTGAAGTATAAAAAAGGACGCTTCTATTTTTATGGGGAGTGCCAAGTACACGCGATTTGCAAAGAAGTTGCTTTTACGCCAACCGCAGAACAAATTGCTGAAGATAAAGTCTATGAAAGTTGCAACAACATAAAATATCGTGTGATTCCTGATAGTCCGTTTGCAATAAAGGAAATGTGGAAAGACGAAATTCGACGACCACTGGCTGGCGGAGAATATGAAAATATATTTTCTAATGATTTAGCTTCTCAACGAGCTGACTATGAAACATGGAAAACAACACGCCTCATGAGCCGATTAGAACTTCCAATCATCGAAATCCCATGGCTTTCAACAAATCAGCTTATTGAATACACTTCAAAGCGCACAGGTGAAACAAAAAAATATATTGTAAAGCAAATAAGCACTTCAAATGGACTGTCAACGCTGAGCTGCATTGAGTTTTATCCGTTATATCCGTTTATCGTCCAATAGTGCAACAAGCCAAAGCGCCTTTTAAATGGCGCTTTTTATTTTACAGGGAGGTGGCCGCAATCAGCGCAACATATCCAAATTTAAATGGTACTTCCTTTCCAGAAAACATTGATTCGTTTCCTAAAAAAACTGAGCCTGGGATTGAAGATCTCACCAAAATTGAACAATATCACGCCAAGTATGCTACGCATGACCTGGCAGGAGCTAATGCAATTCTCTCTACTTATCCTGAGCTTAAAACAATGCTCATCAATGCTGAGACACTGAACCAGTATCGTGATGCCATCATTGCGATTGAAACATACTACAAATATCAGTATGAAACATATCTCGCAAACACCACTAAGCAGATTATAATTAATCAAAATCAGCCATCAGGTCAGTTAAAAGACGATATATGGCTTGAGATCATCTCGTAGGGAGGGATTTCAATGGCGAAAAAAATTGTTCGAGCACATCAGAAACTTGCCGATGGCTCATATGATACTTTACATTATGAAACAGAAAAAGCTGCAATCGTTGACTTTGAACACACTCATGATGACAGGTACTATACCGAAGCGGAGATGAACACAAAACTGAATGCAAAAGAAAACACATTCACGAAGAACAATGCATTCAACAAAAACTTCGGCACGGCAGCGGGTACGGTGTGCCAAGGCAATGACAGTAGGCTGTCCAATGCACGGAGGGCAAGCAACATCACAATGAGCCTGTCTGGCACTACGCTGACAATCAACTATTCGTGAGGCGGTGCAAACATGCCTTTGATTTTTAATGGTAATTCAATACCCGGCAACGGGGCCGTCATAGAGAACGGCGTGTCGTTATCGAGCCTTAAAGCAAATAACGTTGAGGTTTGGAAAAAGCAGGCAACGATTTATCCCGGCGCATCAGTTGCCAAAACACAGAATCTTGGATGGACCGATTACTTCACAGTTACTAATACCGGCACACATATTAAGGTGGATGCATTCGGTGGCACAGAACGTGGGTGGGGACGCGTGATGCTCGGTCCATTCAGTTCTATAGGATATTCAAAACTGTTCTTTGCAAACCTGCACGCGTACATCACTAACAGTTTTTCAAAAATCAAGGTGGCACTTGGAGACATCAACGGTAATGTAGTCCAACAGCTTATTTATTACGATACAGGTGAATCTGGTTCTGGGTATGATAAGACATTTGTATCTAGTGACTTATTTACTATTAACACCGCTAATGGGAACTACTACTTAATACTGGAAGTAGATTCTGGTGCTACCCATTTGGGAAAGAATGCAACTATCGAAATGAACGGATGCTATTTGATTTAAAATGGAGGATCACATATGCTTAAAATTACATTGAAGAATGGAAAAGAATATACAGCTCTTGATTCTACGGCAGTTTACCCCAGCGGCAATCCGAACGCACGGAGTCGGATGGAGATTCACTTGCCAGAAGACGCCATGCCCGTAGATACGTTCGCCGCAATATTTGCAGACGAAAATGCAACGTCTGAAATCCGCATGACACGTACGGTAGATGAGGACAACCCTGAAAAAGGCCAGAAAGCTGGAGACATCATTTATGACACGCTCTACAAGCAGTATTGTATCGTTACGAGTGTTGGGAAGAAACGGATCACGAATACCAATTTTTCCAGTGGACAAGTATCTGATGCCATGCATTTGGTGGTAGAGCTTGAGCAACGCACTTATATTGAGCAACAGCTTGCCGCACTTGGCCTGTAAGGGAGGGTCGCCTTATGGCACAAAAAGTATTGTTTCCTGGTACGCATATGCGTATTACTCAGGACGAATACGGTGTAACTTCGCATAAGGGAAGCTTGGCTCGTGACGATGGCGGAGAAAGCACAGCATTCGACAGCCCAGTGCTTGCACCGTTTGATGGATATTTTACCCGTGTGCGCACCGACAGCAGCCACGAAACGTATTTCGTCAGCGATGAACCGGTAGAGTGTGCGAACGGCTATGTGGGTATCATTACCTTTTTATTTATGCATGACAATCTTAACCGATTTGCTGCCGGAGCACATGTCAAACAGGGAACCATTATTGGATATGAAGGTGGGTTTGGCAACGGCCGAAAGGACCGGTTCGCACACCACACGCACCGTGAGTGGAGCCAAGGCAAAAATACAACTCAGTATAAAAATAGCCGAGGCACATATGTAATTGCAAATCAGATGCATGAATATAATGTGTGTTTCCTTCGCCCCGACACAATGGTTTATACCAGAAGTGGCTTTGTACGCGCCGACAACCTAACCATCGTCAAAGACAACGTAGGACACGCATTTAAGATTGATAAGGAGGCTGAAAACGATATGAAATTCCTAAAAGTTCTTTCCGACAAGTGCGAAGTGTTCTCTCGTGCTGATGTGAATGCCGTAGATACCACCTACAATGGTGGACGTCTAAAGGTAGGCGAACACTACCCCATTCAAGCAGATGTAGGTAGCGATGGCACCTATGCATGGGTGCGAATTCAGGCGGGAGCCGAAAAACGGTATGCTGTGGTGTTACCTGATCGCAGCGAAATTGTGGAACTATCTGCCGGGGATGCCATTACGGCATGTATGGCACAGGCAGACAGCGGAGGCACAGCAGAATTGGAAGCGGAATTGGCGCAGGTTACTGCCGAAAGAGATGCGGCTATCAGTCTTGCCAGCAAAGAGACCACACGTGCAGATGCAGCGAACAAAAAAATCTCTGATATTAAAACATATGTTGCGAGTGTATAACTCGGTTACTTAACTTTATATAACTCAACAAAGGAAGGTTGATTTTATGGATATTTCTATTTTTGGTATTGGTTCCGTGGCTGCGATTACAGTTCTGTGCTATTTGGTTGGTTCTGGCGCAAAAACTACACCGCTTGATAATAAATATATTCCTGTCATCTGTGGTTGCACTGGCCTCGTGCTGGGCCTTGTAGCCATGTACGCTGGCATGCCTGAATTTCCTGCAACAGATTCTATCACGGCGGCAGCTGTCGGCGCGGTGTCTGGTCTTGCGGCGACTGGCATCAACCAGGCCGTGAAACAACTTGGCAAAAACTGAATCATATATTTCTGCCAAAACATATATTGTAAGTGCTTAATAACCACCCGCGTATAACAGAAAACCGGGGGCCTCGTTAGAGGCCCCCGGCAGAGAGTTCAGCCGCGGGAAAGGTGCAGGCTCTTTGCATTGCAGAACTCCAAGGCATGAAAGCATCCAGATATTCCTGTTTAGGATTTTTTCCGAGGTAGGGCAGCTCCGTGAGCGACCGTTCCAAATAGCGGTATGGATCCAAACCGTTGGCCTTGGCGGTTTCCACCAGCGTATACACGATGGCGCTGGAATCGGCCCCCTTAGGTGAATCACAGAACAGCCACCCTTTGCGGCCCACAACAAACGGACGGATGGCGTTTTCCGCGAAATTGTTAGAAATATCAACTTCGCCGTGGTCTAAAAAAGCGTTTAGATAAGGCTTTTGGTTTTTGGCGTAAGTCACTGCCTCCGCAAGCTTGCTTCCGGGGACGGGTTCCAGCTTTTCAAGCCACCACCAATAAGCCTCAAGCAAAGGCTCCACCTTCACCTGACGCGCTGTTTTGCGTACTCCATCACTCATTTCAGAGAATTTTCGCTCCAGAGCGAAGAGCTTATTACAGTAATCATATCCCACGGCGGCTTTGGAGTTTTCCTTTGTAGCCCCTTTGGGCATAGCCTCCCGCCACTTTCGCCGCATATGAGCCCAGCATCCGCAGCGGGTCACACCGTCCACCTGGTTATAGCCAGAATAACCATCTGTAACCAGACAGCCGGAAAAACCCTTCAGGAAAGCAGCTGCGTGCTTTCCACTTCGGCTGGGCTGGTACTCAAAGAATCGAACCGGCTTGCCGCTGCGGTTATTGCTGGCATAGACCCACATCCTGGACTCCGAGGTGGCAGGCTTTCCTTCTTCTTTCAATACCTGCACCACAGTCTCGTCCGCATGGATCACGCAGCAGTTCAGCAGATGCTTCTTCATCTGTCGGTACAGGGGCTTCAGCCAGGCCTGAGAGGTCTGAATCACCCAGTTGGCCAGTGTGGCCCGGGACAGTTGGATACCTTCGCGTGCCCAGACTTTTTCCTGCCGGGCAAGAGGCAGGCCGTCCACATACTTTCGGGTCATCACATCTGCCACTGTAGAGGCTGACGCCAGACTGTGCTTCATCAGAGCCGGCGGGGTCACCGTATGTATGATGTGGGCATACCCCGTCTTTTCCTCACAGCTCTTACAGGCATAGGTACAGCTGTAGTACTTCACCAGCTTGCACCGGCGGGGAATGGCCTGGATTTCCTGGTTGACGAATTTCTTGCCAATCATCACGAAAGTCCCACCGCACTTATCACAGATGAGATTTTCCTTCGGAAGTTCGATCAGAATTTCTTCAACGGGCAGGTCGGCCGTCAACTCATCCATGGTGCGCTTGGGCTTGCGCTTGTGAGCAGCAACGGTGATTGTCTCCTCGGTGGGCTCCGGTGCTTTGTGAGCCTGCTCCGTTTCCGCCTCATCAAACAGCCTCAGCTGCTGTTCTCCCGGCATCACGTAGGCCTTCTTTTCGCTGGACTGCCCAAAACGAGCACGCTGTGCATTCAACAGCAACTCATTCATATGCTCCAGTTTCTGACGCAGGCGTTCATTTTCGGCAGTGAGATTCTGGACGCTCTCCTTCAAAGAAGCCAGTTCTGCTTTATCGACTGCCACCTCATTTTTGCCCATTTTCTCACCGCCTTTTCTGCCTCTTATGATACCACGAAACGGCAAAAAAATACAGGGTCATCAATGGTTTCACGGCTAAAACAGGTCTCTCTTTTTTCCCTTTCGAATTGCCTTTGGCTGGTCGATTTTTAACCCTTCCATGAGCCATCGGAAGCTTCTTGCATCCAATAGACGCAGCTCGGTTTCTGTTCGCGGCCACTGGAAAGATCCATTGGTCAGTCTCTTGTATATGAGCACATATCCGTCCCCGGAATAGTACAGAGCCTTGATGCGATCTGTCCGCCGTCCGCAAAACATGAACAGGCTGTCTTCACTCAATTCGTGTCCGAATTGCTGAGTCACGATGGCGGCCAGCCCATCAATTCCACGCCGCAGATCCGTGAAGCCTGCCGCCACGTAATAGTTCTTGACTTGGCTTAGATCGATCATAGCTGCTGCAAAGACTGAAGGACTGCGGCGATTGCTTGTACATTTGTGCCAGCCGGTAATGTCATGTTTGCACTTCGGAACCGGATATGGATCATATCCTCCGGCTCATCCGTTGGCGTGTCTTCCAGCCGGATGATATGCGGCGCTTCTTTTTCAGCCAGAGCCGTGCGCATCTTTTTTAGCCAGTAATAGTACGTTTTCTCCGAGATCCCGTTTTGCGCGCAGAACGCTTTGTTCGTCAGTCCGCTGCTTTTACATTGCTGAATGATCTGCGTCCACTGCTGTAGTCGATATCCATCCCGAATCTGCAACACGTCTCCCATTTCTGCTACCACCTCTTGCTTTTCTCGAAAAACTCTATTGCTGTTTTTCGAGTTTTGTGGTCATTATCTCATATCCGAGCGTGCACTGAAAGTCGGCCGCTTATTAAGCGCTTACCATATATTGTACTGTAAACAAAACAGGGCGAGAAAGACGTTTGAGTCTTCCTTGCCCTGTTTTTTTACGAATTTTGTGGAAATATATCAAGAGACATCATAGAAAAAAGTTTTTAGAATTTGCGCATTGGCTTCAAAATCGACCCCGATCATTTTGCGTCCGTCCACCCCTACGCTGTTCCAGCATGTTTCGTAGGTAGGAATCGTCATTTGTTCCATCTTAGAGCCTTCACTCAGAAATGCAGGTACCTCAAGCATCAAACGTGTAATTTCGGCTTTTGTTAAATTCGTTTGAACCATGGGCAAAATTGCATCAGCTAATGCATTTAGAGTGAAAATATCTGAATTTTTCACCTGATTAATTGCTGCCTGAATCACCGCGCGCTGACGTTCAATGCGTTTCCAGTCGCTATCGATTTTACGAATACGGGCATAGGTCAACGCAGTCGTGCCGTTTAAATGTTGTTGTCCCGCTGAGACACGTTGTATTTCTTTCGAAGAATCATGCCTGGCAGCATTATTTATATATTCCGCTTCTGCTGGAGTTAATTCAATATCAATTCCACCAATTGCAGAAATGCCTTCTTTAAATGCGTTAAAATTAACACGAATATACCGATTCACATCCAGCTTAAAGCAATCGCGCACCGTCTGCATTGTAAGGGCAGCACCGCCATATCGGAAGGTATGGGTGATCCAATCATCATTACGTCCCGGCACCGGTACACCGATTCCTCGTTCAATACTGATGAGCTTGATCGTATGCTCCTTGGTATTCAGACTCATCACCATGATCGAATCTGCACGTGCGTTCTCATTAAATTCATCTGTTCGTTCATCCGTGCCAAGCAACAGAATATTGATAACATCGTCGTCGTGATAAATATCGCCTTCCAAAATTTCTATTCCGCCGGAAGCATCCACATCTTCCGGCGCATCTGGAAGATCGGCAATGTCCAACTCATCATTCTCTACGGCGTAACTTGTGCTGGTGTCAATTTCTTTACTGCCATTATCATATTGAATCAAATCAAGCTTTGAATTATAATACGCCCACCCCAACAGAGTCACTATCGTTAAAAGTAAAACTATTGAAATGGCAATGATAATACCAATCGGTTTTTTTCTATTTTTCAAAGTACGGCCTCCCTTATGTTATAAACGGAATATCAAGCGCCTGTTATCAGCACTTTCTCCACACCATCTTATTGACCACGTTGACATATCCCTGAATGATGCGAACCACCTTCATGGACACGGTCTCGTCCACATAGTCGGGGCAGGGCTTGCCCAGAACACCCTTCTGTTTCATCTCGATCGCCATATCAGTGGCGTTGAGCAACTCCCGGGTGGTAATGCCAGCCAGAATGAAGTCACCGGCTTCCAGTGCCTCGGGACGCTCTGTGCTGGTGCGGATGCACACGGCGGCGATGGGATGACCGATGGACAGGTAGAAGCTGCTTTCTTCGGGCAGAGTGCCGGAGTCGGAAACGATTGCCAGCGCATTCATTTGCAGCTTGTTGTAGTCGTTGAAGCCCAGCGGCTCATTGACCCGAACACGAGAGTCCAGCTGGAAGCCGCTCTTTTCCAGGCGGTGCTTGCTGCGGGGATGGCAGGAGTACAAAATGGGCGTATCGTACTTCTCTGCCAGAGCGTTGATGGCAGTGAACAGGCTCAGGAAGTTCTTTTCCGAGTCGATGCTCTCCTCCCGGTGAGCAGACAGCAAAATATACTTATCCTTCTCCAGTCCCAGACGCTCCAGCACATCGCTTTTCTGTATCTTCTCCAGATTCATGTGCAGCACCTCAGCCATAGGAGAACCTGTCTGGTAGGTACGCTCCTTGGGCAGACCCGTATCCGCCAGGTACTTCCGGGCGAACTCGGAATAGCACATATTCACGTCAGAAATCACATCCACGATGCGGCGATTGGTCTCCTCGGGCAGGCACTCGTCCTTGCAGCGGTTGCCTGCCTCCATGTGAAACAGCGGGATGTGCAGCCGCTTTGCAGAGATGGCAGACAGACAGGAGTTAGTATCGCCTAGCACCAGATAACCCTCCGGCTGCAATTCGCTGAGCAGCTCATAGCTGCGACCCAGAATGTTGCCGCAGGTCACGCCTAGATTCTCGCCCACCACGGGAACAAGAATGTCCGGGCCATACTCCCCGAAGGTATTTTTCAGCTCAAAATCCTCCCAGAAAACGGTAGAAAGATTTCTGTTCCAGTTCTGGTTGTAGTAGACCACGCAGCAGTCAAAATATTCCCGGCAGCGCTTGATGACAGCAGCCAGACGAATAATTTCCGGACGGGTACCGCAGCCAATCATGACCTTGGTGCGCCCATCGTTTTTCCATTTAAAATTGTGTTCCATAAAAATCTCCTAAGCGTATCCGTCTCCTGACAAAGTAGCTAGCAGGAAATAGATGTCTTAAACCGCTACTTCTGCCATGGTCAGGCATCGCTTCTCTATTTCCTCTTAGATTCGCTCTGCCATCCAATCAATATTCCCCTTTACTTCCTTCGCAGGGACGCCTGCAATAACGCAGTTCGGATTTGAATATTGTTTACACAGGAGAGATGCTGCACCAACCATGCAGTTATCGGCGATGGATGTTCCTTTCAGTACTGTAACGCCTGTCCCAATCCAAACATGGTTGCCAATTTTGACGGATGCAGAATAATTTAAGCGATTTTTTGTTCCTTGCTGAATAAGACTGTGTGAGTCTCCTGTACGAATATCAATTTTACTGGAGAGCAAACAATCCTTACCTATTTCAATTTCTGTCCCTTCAATCGCCGCAAGTTGTATTGCTCCGCATAAAGCGGTATGTTCTCCAAGTCGTATCGAATTGTTATCGTCTTCAATCCAAAAACTCGCATGGTTACATACGCAACGATTATCAATATATATCGTATTATTGCTTCCCGATATAGTAATTGTACAATTTATCAATCTGGAATAATCACCTATGACGATTCGATTATTCGCACCTCGGTTGACAATTTTGCACCCTTTTAGAAGGGATAAACCAATATCAGGTTTTATTCCCCCCCACGAATTGTTAAAGGGAATTCTATTAACCATAGCAAATGCGACTCGAAAGATTTTCCTGTGATTATCTATCATTTCGATTATTTTTTGTTTATTCACAATCAAACCTCCTCGTAAAAGGTGTCCGGATGGTTCGGGTTAAAAATCTCATTGCAGGTCATCACCGTCACCAGGTTCTCTGCTTCCGACAGGTTGATAATATTATGTGTCCAGCCGGGAATCATGTGGACCGCCTCCACCTTATCGCCGGAAACCTCAAACTCCACCGTTTCGCCGGTGTTGATGTTCCGCTCCTGAATCAAGCCGTGACCTGCCACCACGATGAACAGCTCCCACTTGGAGTTGTGCCAATGCTGTCCTTTCGTGATGCCCGGGCGGCTGATGTTGATGCTCACCTGCCCGCAATCGGCGGTATGCACCAGTTCCGTAAAAGAACCACGGTTGTCCACATTCATCTTCAGGGCATACTTAAACTTGTCCGTGGGCAGATAGGTCAGGTACAGGGAGTACAGCTTCTTGGCAAAGCTGCCCTCCGGTATTTTCGGCATCATGAGGGTACTCGGCTGTGTCTTGAACTCTTTCAGCAAGTCAACGATCTCACCCAGTGTAACCTTGTGGGTCACGGGAACACAACAGTAGCGACCGTCCGCTCGCAGAATGGTTTCCACACCGTCGAATTCACAGTGCTGCTCTTTGCCTTCCAGCAGGTCGAACATTCCCTCTACCAGATCGTCGATGTACAGCAGTTCCAGTTCGGTGGAGCGGTCGTTGACGGTGAAAGGCTCGTCGTTGGCAACCGCCCAGCAGAAGGTAGACACGGCACTATTGTACTTGGGGCGGCTGTGTCCCATCAGGTTCACAAAGCGGTAAACCGCAACCTTTGCCCCGGTCTCTTGAGCATACCGGAAGAACAGCTCCTCGCCCGCCTTTTTGCTCCGACCATACTCGCTGTTGCCGAAGCGCCCAGCCAGGGTGGCCTGGATGGAGGAGGACAGCATGATGGTGGCCTTATTGCCATGCTTTTTCAGGCAGTTCAGCAGGTCGGATGCAAAGCCAAAATTGCCCTTCATGAAATCTTCCGGGTTTTCCGGACGATTCACACCAGCCAGATTGAACACAAAATCCGCTTTTTGGCAGTACTTATCCAGATCTTTCGGATTGAAATTCAAATCATACTCATAGATTTCTTCAATATGTAGATTCGGACGGGTTCTGTTCTTTCCGTCCCGGATGCTTTTCAGATTGTTGACCAGGGAGGTTCCCACCATACCCTTGGCACCAGTTACCAAGATGTTCACTTGCGCTCTGCCTCCCACGCCGCCAGCGCGTTTCGCACGTAGTCGGTGGCCATAATCTTTTTCACCGTATCTTCTACATCCAGACGATTTGTATTATGACTTGTGTATGATTCATCTGCCATAGTATGTACTTCGCCCTTGACCACAAACTTATCGTAATTTAGGTCGCGGTCGTCCGCGGCAACACGGAAATATTTGCCCATGTCTTCACTACGCAAACGTTCCTCACGGGTCATTAAAGTCTCAAACAACTTCTCGCCGTGGCGGGTGCCAATAATATGAGTGCCAGTGTCACCAAACAATTGCTGCACAGCCTTAGCTAAATCTCCGATGGTGGAAGCATCCGCCTTCTGAATAAACAAATCTCCCGGATTGGCGTGCTGGAAAGCAAACATGACCAAATCCACAGCTTCGTCCAAATTCATCAGAAAACGAGTCATGTTGGGATCTGTAATGGTGATAGGGTTGCCCGACTTAATCTGGTCAATGAACAAAGGAATAACACTACCACGGCTACACATAACGTTTCCGTAGCGGGTGCAGCAAATGGTCGTACCGCCGCGCTCGGCGGCCACACGGGCATTGGCATAGATAACATGCTCCATCATAGCCTTTGAAATGCCCATGGCATTGATGGGGTAAGCGGCTTTGTCGGTTGACAGGCATACTACACGTTTAACGCCTGCATCAATAGCAGCATGCAGGACGTTGTCCGTGCCGATGATGTTGGTCTGAACAGCCTGCATGGGGAAGAACTCGCAGGACGGCACCTGCTTCAGAGCAGCAGCGTGGAAGATGTAGTCAACGCCGGGCATTGCGTCACGGATAGACTGGGGATTGCGGACATCACCGATGTAGAACTTCACCTTCTTGGCGTTCTCCGGGTGCTTGGCCTGAAGCTCATGGCGCATATCGTCCTGCTTCTTTTCGTCACGGGAGAAGATGCGGATTTCCTTCAGATCAGAATCCAGGAAGTGTTTCAGAACGGTAGAACCAAAAGAACCGGTACCGCCGGTGATCATAAGGGTTGCGTTATCAAATGCAGACATTTTTATTTACCTCTTTTCTTTTACCGTTTAACAACATTCTTCAAAGTTAAATACAATTGTATGATAGCTCGCATAATGCGAGTATTACCATAGGCCATAAGCAGATAATCTTTTTTTGACATCTTCCTAGTCATCGGAGGAAAAAATCTGTGTTGTAGTTCATTAAATGGTATACCCGCATCAAAATCATCCCAAAATTGGTTTCTTTCCTTTGGGGGAGAATTGGGTCTTACTAACTGGTCGTTACTTAATGACACCTCAGAAAAAGACCGTTCTGCTACCCTAAACTCATCTTTCAATTCACAGAATAGTTGTTTTCCTTTTTCATTGTTCACAATAACAACTGAAGTTCCTTTTTCATCTGTAATTAAAGTATCCTTCTTGTCTTTATATCCCCAAAAATCACACACCGTGATGTCACCCGGTCGATCCGGACCCGCATATTTACATTGGTAACAGCCTTGACGTAGAATCGTATTGGAAGTAAACGCAATACAATAAGGATCTTCTAACATATTCCCTATGTATTTTTTTCCATTACTAAATTTCAAGCGGATGCTAGAAACCGACCAACTCGGCTTTTTTATTCGGAAATCCACCGTCGTGATATCCGATTTATACTTATTCTTTTGGTAATTTAAATACTCATGAAATACCTTGGGACTAGGACCGCCATGACATACAAAATCGACAGTATATAGTTTTTCCGATGCTCCTGTGAATACTTTGATAGCAGCAACTTGACAGGGTGTCCCGATGAAAAGTACCTCTTTCCCCATTGACAACGCTTTCTTGACCTTAGTAAAGCAATCTCTTGTTTCGCTCTGAACATATTTTGAACGAATAAACCCTTTGGACTTATACTCGTTTTCTGTGAAGCAGATATCCTCATAGACATTGAATTCTGAATCAAAGATAGCTCCTACTACGGCCTGATTTTTTTGCAAAAAATATCTTGCCAAAACTGGCACAACTCCACCAGATGATGATTCTCGACGAATTCGTTCGTCCTTTGCCTGAACACCATATATCAATTTAGTATCTGTCGTACACTTCTTATTTTCGCGTATATGACAGTGTTTAACACAAAGTCCACATCCAACACATTGATCTTGGTTGATTTCCGGATAGAAAAAACCATGTTTGTCCGCAACCATTTTAATAGCCTGCTTTGGACAAATTGAAGCGCAAGAAGCACATCCCGTGCATTCTTCGAGCGGACAAATTTCAGTTAGCATTTTCCCACTCCTCGATGTGATCTTTCATCTTGTCATAGTATTCTCTAGCGAAATAATCATCTAATCTGTTGTAGTAAGGTTTTTTCAAAACTTCATCTACACGTGCTATTAACTCGTCCTCGTCATTCGCAAAGAAAACTCTGTCTGGAAATATTCTACAAAACCACTCATAGCCACTCGTTACCTTATGATCTTTAGTTCGTAATACTACCACAGGAGTATTAGATACAAGTGAAAAAATCAGGCCGTGATATTTATCTGTTACGATCAACTTGTATTTAGCGAAGGTATTTACCATATCCCCTACCGCTTTGAGTAGGTTCTTGCGGATTTCCTTGGGGGATGCTGTAACTATAGTGTCTCCAACAGTTACCCGATCCCATTTGGATAGCACCTCTGTAAAGCGAGCATAATCCTCTTCCTTGTAAAACTGTTCCACATCGTTTCTTCTGCACAGCCATATCCCTTCTCGTTTATTTTCTTTAACCGGGAATCTGCCAATTAAACTTGTCACAATATCCGGATACAATTCAACATGAATATCCGGAAACATATTCCTAGCATATTGTTCAGAAACAGGATCTCGCGCAAAAAACAGTAATTTATGATGGTCGTTATAAACACGAGCCGCCTGTTCCCTTCTCGTCTCGGATTTAAAAAAAACGGTTTGCGGCAGCATTATCATTTCCGTTTTTGGAAATTCCGTCATTATGAGTTGATGCATCAAATCTTCCCGGCCACCCAGATCATGCGTATTGTATCCACTCTGGAAGAAAACAATGTCATCATCTCGCATTTTCTCCTTCATCAGACGGACCATTTTTTTATCCGAGTAATCATACAAAAATGTGGTCTTACACTCAAAAATCTGATAACCCGGATAATTCTTTTTTAACCATTCGTAGGTACAATACGTTTGAGCCATATCTCCCATATTTGATGTTTCACATACTCCGCAGAAGAATATATGAGGAATGTCAGAACTGGCTTTTTTTATTTCACGGCAAGCTTTTCTACATTCTCGATCTGTTTTTCTTTGGTAATACTTAGCTTTTTCATCATGGAGAAACGGCCAAATCACACTTCCTATTGCTGAGCCTTTTATTGCTGCTCGTAAGCTCATGGTTAGTCCTCCTTTATTATCTGTTGCCAATTCTTAAGTACGACAATACGAGTCGTACCGGCTTTGGTTTAGCTATAAGAGAAATCAAAATATAGGACACTACACCAGCAAGTACTTTTATCAAAAGTGACCACAAAGTTATCGCTGAGAACATCTCACCTACACACAGTACAATTACTGCCATAAGGGCTCCAAAAATATACGAAGATGCGACATCCCTGATCTGCTCATCAAAGGTATAGCCAAAATCCTTACTGATATAAAACCCGGTTGTAATTGCAAATACAACTTCTGCTAAGAACATCGAGAAGATTGCTGCTCTTAAACTGACAAAAACGAAAATCAAAAGCAGCCCATTTGATGCTGCTGCATACGCTGCATTAGTGAAAAACGACTGATTTGCCTTACCAATTGCTTTAATCGCCTGTGTCCTTATTCTAAGAGGATAAAGCGACAACGTAAGGCAAGCGATTTGCATTAAAGGAATAGCATTTAACCAGTTTTCGCCGAGGACAACCGTTATGAAATCCTTTGATATGCCAAGTAGCCCCAATGCAATCGGAACAATAAGATAAGAAGTAATTGCCACACCGTTTCTAAGCAATTGTTTCAGGTTGTCATAATCATCCTGCACTCGTGACATCATGGAGAAGAAAACCGTAGAACATGCTGTAACCACACCATTTACTATTGTCGTTGGAACGGAGTTGCCTTTTTGATACAATCCAAGCTCTGCCTTAGTATATCTCAGCCCTATAATCATCGGATAAACATTACTCGAAACTATCGTAAGTAATTCCGCCCCACACAGTGGTATACCTATCTTCCAAATATCCTTGATTGATTGAATTGAAAAGCAAATGCCCGGAATCCATTTGTTGTAGATTCCATATAGAATTCCAATTACAATTTGATATGTAATTTGAGATGAGACGAGGCTCCATACACCAAACCCTTTATACGCCATCCCAATACCGACAATTCCCTGAACAATGATGCCTACCACATTAATTAACATACTCGCTCGGAACTTAAGGTTGCGATAAACCAATGCCATCTGAATAGAATTCCACGAGCCGATAATAAGTACTAAACCCAGCACTCGAATCACCAGAGTCAAGTCCGGCATTCCATAAACATCCGCAATCGTTGGAGCACCCGCAAACAGGATAAAATATAGAGTTCCTGCAATTGCAAGCATTACATAAAACGATGATGTCAAGTCTATCTTTGTCAGTTCTCTCTTTTGAACCAGCGGCGCATTGAAGCTACTCTGCACGACTGAGGTCAAAATCGTGACAATTGTCGATGCAATGGCAACAACTCCATAGTTTTCGGGAATTAGAAGGCGTGCCAGAACAATTGAAATAATCAGCTGAATAGCTTGGATTCCAAACATTTCGACGATACGATAAGCAAAATTGTTCAGTGTAGTTCTTTTTTCAGCCATTCTTTAATACATCCTCATACAGTGCTACATACGACTCATAGCAATTTTTTTGATCAAATTGTTTTGCTCGTCGGCAACACATTGTTTCTGTATAATCATTCTTCTCCTGTTGTATTCGAAGAACTGCATCCAACATAGAATTCACTGTTGGCTCTTTCGTAACAGTCCCACAAGTTGAGTCAATGATTTCCGGGCTTCCACCTGTTGGAAAGGTAATCACAGGCGTTCCACATGCTAATGCCTCAATGTTAACCGTTGGAAAAGTATCTTCGCGAGTTGGGTTCACAAACACATCCGCTGCACTGTATATTTGTGCAAGTTCTTTTTTATTTGCTGTTCGCTGAATCACAATAAATCCAGGCCCAAGTTGCTTTTCGATTGTTTCATCTGCACCAACAATCACAATGGCGTACTGCTCATCCAATCGATTTCGTAGTTCGATAAAAACATCCAGGCCCTTCTTAAAGCCCCAATCAAATGCTACACCAAGAATCACATATTTTTCGCCAATACCGTACTCATCCCTAAAGCGACTTTTCTGTGGGTAAAAAACACTATGATCGATTCCATTATTGATGACTTTAACCGGATATTCCTTTAGGAACGATTGCTGTACAAGTCCCTCAAGCCACCTCGATGGTGTTACAACAACAGCACTCGACAACCCGGTAAACCATTTTCTTTTTTTATTCCATAGAAATCGTGAACAGTCCACATTGCTTGCAGGATATTCCTTAAATCGTGGGCAGGACGAACACCCGGTCTTCCATTTTGAACATCCCTCCATTTCAAAATGTGGACAATGCCCCGTAAACGACCAGCAGTCATGTAATGTCCAAACAACCGGAATCTTATTTTTCTTTATATAGGAAAAAAGAATGGGGAGATTAACGAACCAGCCATGAAGATTGTGCAAATGAATAATATCAGGCTTTATATCGTCCAGTTCTTTAACTAGTTTTAAGGTTGTGAAAACCGAATAGCACCCGTGAAGCCCGGTGTATTTTGCCAGTTTGATATGTACTCTATTCCAGAAATAGTCACCAATTACATGATGGTTCGGAATTGAATCATAGTTTTGCCCAATCCATGCCTTGGAAAAAACATGAACCTCATTTCCTTTCTCTCTTGCGGCTTTTGCACAACCGAGCATTATGCGTCCCGTACTACCGATGCTCCAAGCATTGATCATAACAATTTTCATGTTCGTTCTCCTCGCCAATTACTGAACCGCTGAGATACCCATACATTAACAACGTGTAAATATAATACGAGTTTGTCAAATTCTCTCCACTAAGCATCAATATATAAAATACACACAGCAGCATTCTTGCGACGGGATCTCTGGACATTCTGCACATCAATTTACTATTGCCATAGAGAAATAGGCAACCAAAAAGTGCACCATAACAAGCAAACATAAACAATATCGTATTTGTGTTATGTACTGCTGAAGTACGGGTGTTTAAGTACTGTGCAAAGATATTGTCCACATTTGATTGTCCAAAACCTATCAACGGACGCTCTAAAAACATTTGAATGTTAACTGTGATTGAACCCATTCTCGATATCATAGAGTCTGTATTTTTATCAGACAGTTTATTGACAGCATACAGAAGTTTATCTGACCAACCAGACAGTACTACCGCCACTACAAGAACTCCACCAACCAGAACCCACCGTTTGATTTTCTTATTTTCAGTATTGCATTCAGCTACAAATGCCAACATCAAAACTATAACTGAAAATATTCCTGTTGTTGAAGTAGTCGTAAGAATAGTAACCAGATACACGGCTATATGAAAAACATTCAACTTTTCAGAAGTCGTTTTGCAGAAAAGGTAACAGCATAGTGCGAAGTTCAGAAACATTTGATACACGCCTGGCTCTCTGAACACTCCGTAATTCCGAAGAAAAAATGAATCAATCATCGAATACTTAGTAAACACCGTCAAGCCCATGCAGTAAAACTCTACATCTGCTATATTTGTCATAACTGGAAATTTTCTAACTATTTCCGTCGAAACGTTTGCAATTCCAAAACAAATTAGTGAATAGATAGCGAGAAAGAACATTACCTTCTCAAAATATCTGACAAAATCCTTTATAGGAAGAACACCAACGATCATTACACCGCTAAGCACTGCTGCGCAATGATACAAAATGTTCATCAGGTTTGCCTGACCTCCCGAAAAAACGGCTGTTATCCAAAAACAAATTACGCTTATGCAAAGAACTATCACACAATTTCGCGGCAGCGTAATCTTTCTCTGTAAAGCATAAAAGACAATCATCGCTCCACAAGCCAGGAATGGTGAGTAACGAGAAATCATAGCCGGGAGTGCTGAAGAGTTCGTGCCAACAAGAATCGTTTCAGGTGAGCAAAGAATAAAAAGGAATACAGCAAGACATCCTAGAAATTCACGGCGTTTCTCACTTTTCAATGATATGACCATCCATACTTTCCTCCTGTCAAACTATCTTTTGGAATTCTTCCACAAATTCCTTCTCTACCTTTTTAATCAATTCTATTTGCTCATCACAGGTATGCCGTTTACACATCAAGATTGCTCTTGCAATGCTTTGCTCCGAATTATCCTGGTAAAAGGTAATTCCTTCAGCTAACGGAGAATGAAGAATGCTCTCTAGACTTCCTGACACAACATCTAATCCACGGCTCATGTATGAAGATATCTTGGAGGGAAATGCTACCGTCTCAATGGGTGCACCAATCGACTGCATATTTAAGCCAATGTGACACTTCTGAAGATACTCATCATACTCTTTTCCACTCAAACAACCAACATATTCTACTTTCTTTATTCCGGCTTTCGTATTAACCTCATTGATATCTGCGTTTAATTTTTTGATGTCTTCAGTTGAACCAAACCCAAGAATATGGAAGCGGTACTGTTCGGGAAGGAACTCAAAGGCCCTTACAGCTCTATCGACTCTACGCAGAGAGTCAATGCCTCCCGCATAAACCACATGGATTTTGTTGTCATCAAGTCGATCTGCGTGCTTAGGGGGAATCGTATATCCGCCGTAAACAACTGCGTAAGGTTTGTTTCCCGCAATGCGCTGTGCAAGCAGTGCACTGGCCGTTACATAGGCATCCGCTGCATGAATCAAAGCCTCCTCCAACGGCTTTCTTTTGACATCAGCAGGATTTCTTTCGTCCATGTAGAAGATTTCTTCTACTTCCAATACCATCTTGAAACGCTTAAACCATTTTGCCAATCGCACTGGAACAGAATACAGTTGCGTGTTATAGACAAGTACCGTATCTGTACGTTTCACATTAAACAGCAAATAAAAGAACAGTGCCATCAGTCTCTGAAGCACACCAATTTTGCTCAAACCTCGTCTAGTTTCATCGTAAGACTCCAAAAACACCTGTGTTTCCAGTTTATCGACCTTACAGACTTTTCTCCTATGAAAACCTTGTTTGAGTGATGCAAGAACAGACACAACCCCCACTTTTTGTCCAAGACTCTTGATCACAGAAATAATATACGCAATCTTTGCGTCCTCGGCTGCAGACCCCTGTGGCTCTCGATCTTCAATGTTTTTTGTTCGATACGCCCCAACGTAATAAATCATAACGGTCAATTTCCTCTATTTCTATACAACTTCACAAGGATGCAGCGCGGAAGAACAAAGCAAGCTCTTGTGATAATATTCTCTTTTTCGCTTGATAACGATATATCAATCTTTTTAAAATCTTCTGCTGCTGCTTTACGCTTCCCATCCAGTAAATCATGCCGCACCAGGCTATGCCGATATCTATTTATGAACCTTGCAATTGTTTGTTTCTTCTCTGAATCTATTACAGTAGAATCTTTAATGCTCTCTTCATAAAACTGTAAGAAACTCCACTCGCGATTCATAGAACCGTTTACGCTGATTGCACCACTATACTCCAGACGGTATACAGTAGTAACAACATTGATTATCGCAACTTTATAAAAAGCCGCCACCCTATACCAAAGAGAAGTGTCCTCTCCTATACGCTCACCTTCAACAAACCCTCCCGCATCTACAAATATACTGTGTTGCATACAAATTGAATTTGTATTCAACACAGACCTCTGTTCGAGCTCTGTGTTGAATACATTATCGAATTCCAAAATATACTTATTCCCCAAATCTGGCGAATATATACTACCATCTATGCTCTCCTGCCGAAAACAAGTAGCATACAGTCCCGCATCTGGAACCGCTGAAATCAGTTCCTGCAATGCTTCCAGATGATTCGGAAGCCATAAATCATCTGCATCCAAAAAGCAAATGTAGTCACCTTTTGCTCTTACAACTCCATAATTACGAGCCGCAGACACTCCACCGTTTTTCTTTCTCAACACGGAGACCCTTGGATCTGACACACTTTCTGCTCGTGCTGCGCTATCATCTGAAGAACCATCATCAACTACGATAATCTCAAAATCTCGAACCGTTTGTGCAAGGATACTTTGAATTGATTCAATAACTGTATCCTGCTTATTATACAGCGGCATTATTACAGAAAACATCATTTATCCCTTCGTCATTCCCTGGCCAAAGCACAAATCACTTTTTTCCCATCTTCATACTCCGTAACCACTCGCTCTACAGCTATGTCGCACGCAGTATCAAACTTTTTCCAATTGAGTTTTTTATAGCACTCTTCTATTCTGCTTGCAAACTCCTCATCATACGGATCTAAGGCAACACCCACGTTTTCTTTGCTCACCCTGTTACCCATATATGAGCCTTCTGTACACAGTTGTGGTATACGGAAAACAATGCCATCGTAATACTTATTAGCCATTGCTTTTTGCGTTCCGGCGTCATTTTCATACATATTGTGAAGCAAGTCTGTCTTTTCAGCAAAGCCATAACGATCCTGCGGTAAATATGCTCCGTGAAAGAAAATGTTTTTGTATCCGTTCTCTTCTACCAGTGCCTTTAAATTAAACGCTGTTTGCTGTTCCCTACCATAATAATGAAGCTCAAACCGTTTATCCCCACCCAGTTTTCGAATGATTTCCTCGTTGATTTTTTCATGTCGAATAAAGCCCCAAAAAGCAATTCTAATCGAACTATGTTCTCTGCTTTGAGTAGACCGCACATCACGAAAAGAAAGACTGTCTACCAATAAGTTATGAGAGGTATAAATCTTGTCGACTTTGGGTAGAGCTACACGAAATGCATCTGAGCTAACGAATGTTGCATAAGAAGCTTTTACCAATTTCCCAATTATCTTTTTGAAGGGTGCGTAATCTTCATATGTATAATCGCGATAGTCCAGAATAAATCGATTACTATAGGTGTGAATCAACTTATCAGCAATCAGCACTGCAGGCAGCGTGTGCAAAACAATAATTCTGTCAAATTGTTCTTCTCTCAATAAGTGCGTCACAAAAACTCTGTACCTAAAGAAGTTCCCAATCTTTGACAATTTAGCAACCTCATCCGCCTGATTCTGTGCAAATTCATGTACATAAATCTTGTCGTTCTTGAGCGTAATATCCTTTTCCGAATCTCTACGCCAGGTAACTACATGAATTTCCACTGGCAGATTCTCCAACGCTTCCAGATAGAAATTCAAGTAAGGCATATAAGCGAGCTTTGTAAAACCAGCAATCAGTAATTTTGTCATCATTCCACCATCGCATCGAATGCATCCATAAATTTTTTCGTACAAACAGATGCAGAATAGAACTTATGGCTATACTCTTTCGCCCTGTCCGCCATTTTCCTACAGAGCTCCGGGTCTGCCGCAAGTTTACGAATTGCATTAGCCAACGCTTCCGCATCGTCTAACGGAACAGATATTCCCATTTTGTTATCATTAAACAGATGATAATATGCCGACTCTTTTTCCACAGAGTTGATGATTGTCTTATGACACGCCATCAGCAACGGTGCTTTACTAGGCACACCGTTTCCTATAACGCCTTTTCGCAGCGGAATAATCTCGATATCACAAGCACTATAAACATCAGGAACAATATCAACAGGCTGAAGCGGATAAAAATCAATGTTATCCAACCCGCGTGCCTGTGCTTCTTCGACAAATGCATTTTTGAACAGTCCATCACCAATCATCTGAAAACGAATTCCGGATTCGTTCTTCATTAGTTCCGCCGTATCGAGAACAAGCTTATAATTAAACACATATCCAATCGTACCTGCAAATTGAACGATGAATTTTTTAGGATTGAGATCGTATTTTTTTAGAAACCTGTTTTCTTCTCTGGGAATCTCCATAGCAACTGCATCGTCATACCATGCAGGAACGATAACGATTTTGTTTTCCTTTACACCTTCCGCCATCAGCTTATCCCGCATATCCTCAGACAAAACCGCAATTTTAGTTGAAAGCGCATATGCAATTTTTTGTAAAACTCGGAAACAGTTGTACAAAAATTTACTGCTCATCACGCCCAAATCCATGGCGTGTCCAGGCCACATATCGTAGATGTTAAAAATCACCGGCTTACGGTAAAACAACTTTAGTAGAATCAATTGAACAAACGCCGTTGGACAGGATTGTAAAAACACAACGTCTGAATCCTTGACCTTCTTCCAGTGGGTCATACTTTGAAAAGCCCATTTAACTTCGTCAAGATACCGGACAACAAAGTTGGATTTATCAATCACTTTACGGTCGACCGTTTCAATTTCCAAGCCATCGAGATTCTTTAGCATTTCAGGAACTTCCGGATACTTTCTCGTTCTTCTACTCTGAATAAGGTGCACTCCATAGCCATGCTTTGTGAATTCCCGAATCATAACCATAGACATCTGATTATTAGGTCCTGCTGTATCATAGCCATCCATTGTCAAATAAAGAATCTTCATGTTACACTCCATACTGTTTTCATAAAGTTCCGCAATTCTTTCCTTCCGTCAAAACAGCCCAGACTCATTTTCCAAGAGTCTGAGCCGTTTATTCCTTATAAAGCTCTACGAATCGTCCTCAGCAGTGTGAGCCACACTACCGCTATGTCTTGTACCGCCACAATGAACGTTTCTGCGACAAATCATTGCCACAGTAGCTCCCATCTTTAGTCCTGATGACACTATCACCTGCCACTGTAAGCGGTGTCTTTAGTCCTGACAGCACCAATACTTGCTACGGTAGCCCTTTCCTTTATTCCAGGTTCCACTCATCCATGCCATCGTAGCTCCCCTGCTTATGCCGGATTACCCCACACGAATGAGCATCTCCGTGAGCATGAGATTCTCACAATCCTCTGGTTATCTCCAAGACCGGGATGAAATCGCAGGTGATGTTATCATCGCTCAATCCCGAAAAAGCCATGTGATAATCACCACCGTGTCGGTAATACCATCACAGTGCCATCTGGCATAAACTCAGCGGCTACCGTCGCATCCATAAAAGTGCTTTTTCGGGATGTAAAATCCTCAATTCAATCTCATTTTGCCCTCTCTCACGCTCGGGCTCTCAGCTTTTTGCACCACTAGAAGCAGTATTTCAGCTTCGTACCGGGCAATTTGCCAGTTTTCCAGCTTAACGCCACTGTAAGATGTGTATTTATGCCTGACTCCACTCTGGAATTTTTTCCAATTTTTAGCAGTTCAAAATGTAAAAAAATGTCGTTATTTAGTGGTTTTCTCCTCTCATTGCCGTGGTTTGACCCTCAGAAACTCCCTCGGTGCTTTCCGGCATAAACAGGATCTTAACCGTTGCAAATACGATCTTAAAATCCTCAATGATACTCGGATGAGCTATGTACATCAAATCCATCTGCAATTTGTCATACGGCGTAGTATTGTACTTTCCATAAACCTGTGCATAACCTGTCAATCCTGCTTTTGCCTGCAGGCGCAATGCAAATTCCGGCAACTCCTTTTCATACTCCATGGCGATTTCCGGCCGCTCCGGACGCGGGCCAACAATGGACATATCACCAGATAAAATACATATAAGCTGCGGCAGCTCATCAATGCGGCATTTTCGGATAATGCGCCCGATCGGTGTAATGCGGTCATCATTCTCCCCGGTGGAGAGGCGCGCCACACCATCCTTCTCCGCATCTACACGCATGCTTCGGAACTTTAATACGTCAAACAGTTTTCCATCTTTCGTGAGACGGCGCTGCCTGTAAAACACAGGGCCTCCATCAACCGCTTTAATTGCAATTGCTGTTATAACAAAAACAGGAGAAGAAACAATAAGCGCAATCGTTGAAAAGGCAATATCTAACGCACGCTTTATAAACAAGTACTCCGGAGATGCAGCATATCGCTGTAAACGCAGCATCGGCAAATGAAACATATGGAAAGGATGCGCGCCTGACATAAGTGTGTCGCCTACACGAGGGATTACAAAGGCATTGATATCATTTGCAACGCAGTACTTGATAATGAGATTCCGTTCATGGCTGTGAATACCACTTAAAAACACCGTGCTCATATTGGCTAACATCTCTATGTTTTCCAGGCATTCGTCTACACTCACGGCATACTGAACATCGTATTTATTTTTCAATCCATGCTCTTCAATTAACCGGCTTATTCCTCTGCGCTCATCATAAATGATTGCCGTAGGCTGTGGTTCGAACGTCCGAAAGTACCATCGTCTTGCTCCGCGTGCCCATAACACTGAAAGAACAAGCTGCCCGGCAATTGCCAAAATGCCTGGGAGCAAATTGGGGAAGCCTTTGGACAGCAAACAAATGATGACATACATGACTCCGTCAGACAGCATTGCCGAAAGTATTTGTGAATACATGATTTCAGCGACAGAGTATATCGATATAAGAAAAGCGTCATATATGCGTCCAAAAGTGATGTAAAAAACAAGGAAAAGCAAAATCACAAGCCAATTCCCCTTCGAATAAAAGGGTGACACCACGTGATCTGCATAATAAAAAAACCAACAAACTGCAAATGGTATTGTTATTAAAATAATATTTACCGATTTTACAATTCTGAGCAGAATATCGTGTTTAAACTTATTCATTTGAATCCCTCTCGTGCACCAATATCAACCCTGCTTACTCGATTGTGCGGTGAGCTCCCAATCACTCACAATCTCACTTCATTTCCCCGGAAATAAAATCATTTACTCCATTTTTCACAAAAAAATTAATGTTTTTACACAAAATAAAAGCATTATATCCATCTAATAATTATAAAAAATGGTTCCCAACAGATACACATCCTGTCATTAGAACCATTTTGAGATGGGAACAGGCTGCTCTACATCAGGAGCATCCCCGTTAAAAAGAGATTGGGCATTGCATTCAAGCTTCCCGCCCACTGCATTGTCAAACTTTCTTGTGATCAAACGCATTGCTTTCGTTAGCTGAGGGGGGCGCTTATCAGGAGAATGCGTATCTGAAGCGATCACATGAACCATTCCATGCTTAATCAACCTGTACACAAAATTTCGTTGCATTGTATCTCCCACAATGGAATCAGCATTTACTTGTAAATAGGCGCCCGCCTCGATCCAATCCAATGCAATATTCGGGTTTTTCTGCACATATGGATAACGCTCAATATGCGCAATCAGCGGTATCACGCCACCAAGAGTCAACTGATAAATAACATTTGTATCCCACTGGGGTCGAAGCGTCCTCGGCATCTCAAGAAGCATTACTTTCGTTTTCTGAAAGCATAAAGGCAGAAAATCCAAATCAAGAATTGTTGGCGAAATTCTCACTTCAGCACCGAACTTTAAACGCACAGGCAATTCAGAGCAAAATACATAATCAGCTAGGTATCTTGCAGAACGGTATCTTTTATCAATAAAATCCTCTAAATTCTGGCTGTCGGGATTAAAATGTGGCGTACACACAATGTCGGTGATTCCGGCATCGTTCTGCATTCGTAATAGTTCCATAGAAACTTTGGCGTTTTTAGCACCATCGTCTATTGCAGGTAAAATGTGGCAATGTAAATCCGTCATCGGTCAGCGTTCTCATATGAATAGTTGTAGCTGTAATAGTAACCGTTTTTCTTTTCGGTCGATTTTGTATCAAACCCGTTCAATACCGCACCCAGGATATTAGCATTTACCGCATCGAGATTCTTTTTTGCAAGCCCGACCTCATCAAAGGTCGCATAGTTTTGCCGCACTACCAAAATAACACCGTCGGCATATTGACTTAAAACCGCTGCATCCGTTACCACGGAAACGGGCGGTGTATCGAAAATGATGTATTCATAATGCTTATCGAGTTCATCAATTAGGTTCTTCATTCGAGGAGATCCCAGCAATTCTACCGGGTTCGGTGGAATCGCATCCGCGACCATTACATGCAGGCCGAGGCCCTTCACGTTGATGATAGATTCTGCCAACGAGCCATCCGCAAGAGCACTGATTATCCCCTTGTAGGCAGAATTATCTATTTTCAAATACCGATGGATAACCGGCTTGCGTAAATCGCAATCGATCACAAGGACACGGCTCCCCGTCTCGGCCAGAGACACAGCCAAATTTAACGCAACACTGCTCTTTCCTTCACCCGGGATCGCGCTGGTAAAGATAAGCTTTTTGCAAGCCTTACCCATGGCCATGAAATTAAGGTTTGTTCGCAGGCTCTTGTATGCTTCCTGATACTGGAAAGGAGTATTCTTATTCATCAAAACAAATTCTCGCCTTATTGGTTTTGATTTTTTTGCCATCATCTCTCCCCCTTCATATCAATCTGAGGAATTACGCCAAGAACAGTAAGCCCTAATTTATTCGTGATATCATCATCTGTCATGAACTTATTGTTCAGAAGATACCGCAAGATTACGATGCCGACTGAAATGACCAAACCAAGCATCCCAGCAAGTACTGTGTTTTTGGCTTTGCTGGGAGAAACAGGCACCGTCTCTGCTTTGGCCTTCGATATTATCTCTACGCTGCCGGCTTTCACCGTTTGGATAATAATCTCCGGTGCTTGCTCAACGATATCTGCTGCAATCGCTCGCGCCCTCTCGGGATCTGTATCCTTTACGGTGATTTTCATTACCTGTGTGGAATTCACAGATTCAATACGCACTCTTTCTACCAAATCGTTGTACGACATGTTAAGGTTCAGATTTGAAATCGTTTTGTCCAGCACCGTATCACTGGTAAGGATAACAGCGTATGTATCTACCAGCTTCGTAGCCGATGTGAGCTGATCATTTGTAATGGGCGCTTGTGCAGCAGCCTGGTCCTCTCTCGAGTTAACAATCAACGTAGCACTGGCTTCATATTGCGGTGTCATTGCAAATGTACTGACAAGATATCCCGCAACGGCAAGCAAAATGGTAACAGCAAGAATGACCAGTAAATTTTTCTTTAATAGCCGCAGTATTTCAAGCAGATCTATGGTCTCGTACTCTTCCTTCAAGCGTTTCCCTCCGTTGTCTGGCATCAACTACATAATTTGCATTATGTAGTTTAGTCACTCGTATCACCTGCCGTGACATGCCATATTATTATTAGCAACATTATACATTATAGGCCCTTCCCTCAATTCAGTCAACGAATATGCCATTTTTTTACATTGCAAACAAGCCCACCACAATAATTTGACCGAATTATGTGAAAGGTCTCTTTCGTTGTGCCTTTATTTTGGTTGTTAGCGGTAGACGTACGTTGATTGCCGCAGATATAAAGACATAATGCAAATTATGTAGTCTTTGAAGCACAGAAGACTTGACCTGCTACTAAAATGGCTCTATAATAAGGAAAGTTACATAAACATAATGCAAATTCTGTAACATTCACCGCTCTTTCCTGAGCGTTTTTTTTGTTTTTAAATCAAAAGACGCATACGTGCTAACTGACCTAACTGCTCAATTCCTGAAGTTAACGTATAAATTCTTGTTGTATCCACGCTGCTGTGTCCCAAAACATCCGCCAAGCGTACAATATCTTTATGCTGCTTATAGAATGTGCGGGCAAAAAGGTGGCGAAGATTGTGTGGGAACACTTTTTGCGCCGCAACACCGGCAAGCGCACACAACCTTTTCATCGCGGCCCAGATATTGGAACGGTTCATCGGTTTACCCTTATGGGTCACAAATACATTTCCAGTGCGTATATCTTGTTCGCGGCAATATGCTAAAAGGCGTGTACAAAGCGTTTTTGGCAGCAGCACTTTACGTATCTTACCTTTGCAGTGTACTTGCGCTTCCTGCCGCTTCAATGCTGAAAATGTGATATATTCCAGTTCGCTGACACGGATTCCTGTAGAACAAATTGTTTGCAGAATTAGTGCTAGACGCATATTTCCATTGCGTTGTGCAGCACTGACCAAACGAAGATACTCGTCGCGAGTAAGTTCCTTTTCCATCTCACAGAATATTCGACGCTGTTGTTTAAGCAATCGAACCCTACAATCTGCCGCACCAATATATGATAGGAAACTATTCATTGCTACCAGCATTGAATTGATACTCGTTGCAGCATACCCTTTTTCAATCAAGTATTGCTTATATCGAATTGCCTCTTCTTTTGTTAAGACTTTTTCATCCGGTAGAAACTCATAAAACAAATTGATGTCGTGCCGATACTTCTCAATGGTGGCCGACGCTTTTTCGTCACACTCCAGTTGGTGAAGATAAGCCATAATTGATGCCTTACTTATCATTTTAGTTGACATTGTTTCGCCCTCCATACTTTGTTGTTCTACTAGCATATCATGGTAAAGAAGCGATTGTTTTATACCAGTTTTTAGGGCTATTCCAAAGGCAGTTTATTAGACTAATTTGCTGTTTTAAAGGGCCGTTTCAGATAGTTGTAACTAACCAATAGCTACAAAGTCTTATTTGATGGGATAAAATGCAAAAAACGGCAAATAATTCCATTTGCCGTTTTTTGCATAACTAAGTATAAACACACAATTCAATGTCAATTTCTTGCATTTTATTGCAAGTTTTTGGATATTTTATGTCAGCGCGTGACCTATATAAGATCGGATCGACCTTCATGTAGAGGTCGCGCCCGTGGAATACGCCGACCTTGCCGGAGATTCGAGCGGCGAGAGCAGCGCAGCGATCCTGCGGCGCGTGCTGGCAGCCCGCGCCGTGCAGGACACCCGCTATAAAGGTACGGGCGTCACCTGCAATGCGCGCCTTCCCAGCGCGATGCTGCGCCGCGTATGCCGCCTTGCGCCGGACGCCGACCGTGTGCTGCGCGGCGCCTTTGAGCGCATGGGCCTTTCCGCCCGCGCTTACGACAGGGTGCTGAAGGTGAGCCGCACCATCGCGGACCTTGCGGGCAGCGAACGCATCGAAGCAGAGCATGTGCGCGAGGCCGTGCAGTACCGGAATCTGGACCGCAAATACTGGTATACGGCGTAAAACATCCGCAGGAGGCAATGTATATGATCGGACTCGCATTTTTTCTCATCGGCGCCGCCATTGCGGCAGGCTTCATTGTGCTGGGCTGGAAAATGGCCTGCAAAGCGCAGGAGCAGGATGAAAAGAAAAACCCAAAATGACCTCAGGCCGTTTTCGAAAGCGGCCTGCCCGGGCCGAGCGTTATAGACATATGAAAAAATCAAAGCGGCGGAACGCATCTCCTCGTTCCGCCGCTTTGATTTTGCTTCATTACTTCTGCTGCTCGGCCACGATCATCACATGCGTAGCGCTCTGATATGCCAGCAGGATCACATCATTCGGGTCGTCCTCGCTCTGGAGCGAGAAACACACCCAGCTCTCATCCAGCGTGGGGCGCGCCGCCTCAATGAGCGCCGCGTCGGCCTGTGTGGTAGAAGCATCCGCCAGCTGCGCGTCGATCACCGCGTCAAAACGCGCCTGCATATCCGCCGCGGGCGTCTCCCATTTGGCCAGGATATCCGCCACGTCTTTTTCATAGGTCAGCTTCGCAAAGCTGTAACCTCTGCCGTCTGCAATATGCTCCGCAGACTCCTTGGAAAAACCCGCGGGCAGCGCGGCGTTCCAGCGCTCTACCATACCGACGCTCAGCGGGTCGTCGCTGGCCTGTACGCCGGTATTGCGGTTCACCAGATAAAAAATCCCCGCCAGCACCAGCAACAGCGCCAGGCATAGGTATGTCATCGTACGGGAGGATGGTTTTTTCATTGGTCTTTTTCACGGCCGCCCGCGGCCGCCCTTCTCCTTTTTTATTCTTTCCGGCCACCGGCCGGCTCATCCATTGCCGCCCATGCCGCCAAAAGTGAAGCGGAAGGTTTCGCCCTTCTCCAGCGCCACATGGTATTCGGCATGGGGTCCGGCGCCCCAGGTGTTGTCGCCCGCAACGCCCAGCTGCCCTTTTGCACAGCGTACCACGGTTTTGACCTTTGGCGGCAGCTCGTACTGGCGGCGGGCGTTCTCCACTTCGTGCGGAGTATACGGCAGCGCACTGAGCATAAAGCCATTCCCGGCAAGGCACAGCCCGAAGCCCGCGGCGTCGGTAACGGCGGCAGCCTGCACGCCTGTGCGCGCGCCGCTCTCCTGCGGGTTGAAATAAGGCTGCAGCGCCGTGTGTGCGTCAAAGCCGAACAGCCCCATGTGTGCGCCGCTGGTAAAATCCGAATACGTCTCGCCCGGTCCCATACCGTAATAGGCAACGTTGCGGTACTCGGCAGGCAGTGTCAGCATCAGGCCGAATTCCGGCACGCTCTCCACGGCCTTTCCTTTCCATTTCAGCGCAGCCTCCACCTTTCCATCCCCTGTGATGGTATAGGTGACATTTGCCCGCGCGCCGCCGGGAAGCGCATACTTTGCGTGGATGCGCACGGACGTCCCGTCCGTCTCTGCCTTTGCCCTGCGCAGTTTTGCATACAGCCCGGCCGTTTTGAAGGGCAGGTGCGCAAGCTCCATACCCGCGGCGGTGTCGTTGTCTGTCGGCGCGCGCCAGAAGTTGAGCGCAATGGGGCGCTGCAGCAGTTCGCGGCCTTTCCAGCGATACGAGATAACGCTGCCCTGAGCGTTCTTCGTAAACAGCAGGCTGAAATCTCTGCCGTGAACGCCGATATTGCAGTCGCCCTCCACCAGCGTGACCGGCAGCGTACAGGGCTTTTCCGGCGCCTTCCGGGAAATATGCCACTGCCCGAAGGCCACACAATGGCCCTTCGCGGCCCAACGGGCATTCTCCCGCAGGCACAGCGACGCATCCACGGTATACTCGCCCGGCGCCTGCGGAACGGCAAAGGGCAGCTCCGCGCGCGCCGTCTCGCCGGGAACAGCCTGCAGGCTGCATTCGCTGCTTTTCACCCGCGCGCCATTCTTCGTCAGCTCCACCAGCAGCACATAGTCCGCCGTATCCGTGAACAGGGATTTGTTTTTCACGGTAACGCCCGTCTCGTCGGGCAGGATATCGAAATCCTGGTAGCAGCCCTTCGCCTGGGCAAGTTTTGGCGTGGGCGTGCGGTCGGCGAACAGCAGGCCGTTTCCCACGAATTCAAAATCCGACGGGCGGTCTCCGAAGTCTCCGCCGCAGGCGAGGCAGCGTTCGCCCAAGCAGTTGTCCGTTTCAATCCCCTGGTCCACCCAGTCCCAGATAAATCCGCCCTGATATTGAGGGATGACGTCTGTCATACGGGTGTAACGGTCCATCGCGCCGCAGGAATTCCCCATGGCATGCATGTATTCGCACATAATAAAGGGCTTTTCCGGATGTTTTTCAAGGAAAGCGGCCACATCAGCGGCCGGGGTATACATCTGGCTCTCCATATCGCTGGTATCAGGGTAACGCCTGTCATGGAACACTCCCTCGTAATGCACCAGCCGGGTGGGGTCCGTTTCGCGGAAAAAGCGGCTCATTTCGTAGATGTCCCTGCCTCCGAAGCTCTCGTTGCCGCAGCTCCAGATGAGCACAGAGGCATGGTTTTTATCCCGTTGGAGCATACTGTTTGCCCGGTCAAGCACAGCGCCCAGCCACTCCGGCCTGTCGCCGGGAAGCGCGCTCTCCGCTCCGTCCGGCCGTTGCCACGTGCCGTGCGTCTCCAGGTTCGTCTCGTCGATCACATAAAGGCCGTACTCGTCGCACAGGTCATACCATTCCGTGCGGTTGGGATAATGGCTGGTGCGCACGGCGTTGATATTGTTCTGCTTCATGGCCCGCACATCGCTCACCATATCCTCCATCGTTACGGCTCGGCCCGTGCGGCAGTTCCACTCATGGCGGTTCACGCCCTTGAACACGATGCGCCTGCCGTTGAGCAGCATCAGGCCGTCCCGCAGCTCAAACCTGCGGAAGCCGGCCTTTCCGCGCACGGTCTCCAGAAGATGGCCGGCCGCGTCGGTAAGCGTTACCTCATAGGTGTAAAGCTCCGGCGCCTCGGCGCTCCACAGACGCGGGCGTTCCACGGGCAGCTCCAACACCGCATGCCCGCCCGTCACAGGGGCCAGCACCGTTTTTCCGTCCAGCGTCAGCGTCGCCTCGCCCACGCACATTCCCTCCAGCTTCAGCTCCGCACGCAGCGTACCCGCAGCAAGATCTTCTGAAAGCTGCGGCTTGACCCACAGGTCCGCCAGATGGGTCTGCGCTTTCGTGAACAGCGCCACACTGCGGAAAATACCGGACATGCGCCAGAAATCCTGGTCCTCCAGCCAGCTTGCGGAGGAAAAGCGGTATACGCGCACTGCCAGGCGGTTTTCGCCGTCCCGGTGCACAGCTGGCGTGAGGTCGAATTCCGCGGGTGTGAAGCTGTCCTCACTGTAACCGATGAACACGCCGTTGCACCATACCGCAAACGCCGTTTCCACGCCGTCGAAGCGCACGCAAACAGGGCCATCCCAGCTTTGGGGCACAGCAAAACCGCGCACATAGCATCCCACAGGATTATACCGCTCCGGCACGGCAGGAGGCTCCAGTCTCTCGTGGCCGTCCCAGGGATATTGGGTATTGACATAATGGGGCGTACCGTACTTCCCGCCGCCCTGAAGCTGGATATAGCCCGGCACCGCGATTTCGTCCCAGCCGGAAACGTCATATCCCTCCCTGTAAAATTCCTGCGGAGAGGCGCCCGGCGTCTGTGCATAAAAAAACTTCCACGCGCCGTCCAGCGTCTGCTCCAGCGGCGCGCCGTCCGCGCCCCGCACCATATAAGATGCATGAGCCGGCAGACGGTTCACTTGAAACACCTGCGGGTCTGTCAGCCATTTCGGGTCGAATTCCATGGGATGCCTCCTTGTGAAATTTCTTATTCCCGGCCGCCGGGGCTCACACGGCGCCAAAAGCGCCGCCCGGCGGTCGCATCGTGTGTTTCACGGCCTGTACTGCTGCGCGGGCCGATATTTTTATTGTACCTTTTTCCCTGTGCTGTGGCAACGCCTGTGCAATGTTTTTTAATGTATTATTGTTGCCCGTCTCTTCTTTGCCTGGCAAAAAGCGCTCCTGTCTCCTGTGCTGTGAAGCTCTCCCGCGCGCCTTTCTTGCATCGGCACTGCGGCTGTGCTATGATAATGAATACCTTATACCCAAACAACTGTCCGAAATGGGAGCGTACTATGACATTACAAAAATTGCGCCGCTGGCTCGGTTTTCCGCTGGAGGACCGATACCGCGTGCACATTGAACAGGATATCGTACAAAGCAGCCTGCGCCCCGGCATTTTCAGCGCACTGCTCATCCTCGCTTTTCAAGCTGTGATGATGGTGCTCTCGCTGCTGCGCAAAGGTGGGCCGTTCGCCTCTCTCCGCCGACAAGGATATTGGTGGCTGTACGTAACACTGTTTTCGGTAACGCTGCTGTTTTTGCTGCTGATCGTATTTCTGATGCGCCGCCGCAGGCCGTGCCTGGACACGTTTTTTTTACCGCTGCAGACATTTTACACCGCTTTTTTGTGTCTGTGGGGGACGTGCGTCACGCTTTTGGACCAATTCGGCGGCAACAGCCTGAGCGTTTTTACTTACGTCACGCTTTCTGCCGCAGCCCTCACCGTGCTGCAGCCCTGGCAGTCCGCGCTTATCTTTACCGGGAATTGCCTGTTTTTAAACCTGCTGTTGCCCTATACGCCTGCCGGACCGGATAATTTTTACAGCAATGCGGTCAACAGTTGCTTCGTCACACTGGGCGCTTTTTTCATCTCTCTTTGGTTTTACCGCAGTAAGGTCTCGTCCCGTTACGCCAAGATCATCATCGAGCAGCAGAACGCCGACATCCGCAGTATGAATGTCCAGCTGGATCAAATGGCGCACACGGACGAACTGACGGGGATGAAAAACCGCCGTTCGCTGGAACGTCTGCCGTTGGACGACCGATGGAACGAAATGCCGCCCGTCTCCGCCATGATGGTGGACATCGATTTTTTCAAGCAGTTCAACGATACATACGGCCATCTTGCAGGTGATGAATGTCTACAGCGTATTGCGGCGGTCATCCGGCAGTTTATGGAGGGGCGCGAAGGTGTCGCCGTTCGGTTCGGCGGCGAGGAATTTTTCATTTGCTTGTTCTCCTGCAGCCGCGCGCAGGTACTGGAGGCCGGGGAAACGCTGCGCGCGGCGGTGGAACGCTGCGGATATCCCCGCGGCGACCTGCCACAGGGCTGCATCACCGTAAGCATCGGCGCCGCTACCACAGAGGTGGAAAATGCGCCCCGCCTGGAAGATCTGCTGTCCCGCGCGGACAAGGCGCTTTATGAGGCAAAACACGAAGGGCGAAACTGCGTAGCAGCTTATATCTGACTGCACGTGCCACTTTAAAGCCGGGCACACGCCAAGTTGCCTACCAACAGGTCCCTTGGCCCCGTTCCCCGCGCACGGCGGCCTTCGGCGGCCGCTTCGCTCTGCACGCCTCGGCACTGGCCCTGCGGGGCGTCGCGGAGTTATTTTAAATGAAAAAAGGGGGGGCTCCCCCCCTTTTCAAGCTTGTTCCCCGGACTTTTCTTTCACTTCTTTGCCTTTTTCGACAGTCTGAAAGCCGGGCACACACCCGGCTTTTTCTTTTATGCCCTGTGCAACCTGCGGTTGACAAAGTGCAAAGCTCAGTCCATAGCCTGCAACCGCACACAGGGGTATACTGAAAAAGACATCAACCGAAAGGACGTGCTTTCTTTATGCCATTATCCGAAAAAATCGCGGCTTTACGCAAGCGCGCCGGGCTGTCCCAAGAGCAATTGAGCGAAGCGTTGGGTGTTTCACGCCAAGCTGTCAGCAAATGGGAATCAGGCGGCGCGATGCCGGAGCTGGACAAAATCGTACAGCTAAGCCGCGTGCTCGGTGTCTCCACCGACGCGCTCCTGCTAGACGAACTGGACTGTTTTTCATCCATTCCACCGGAATTGACCGGCTCTGCGAGGCCTTTCCCTGTCTCCCAAGGCTCCGGAACCGGGCGGGCCGCCGCATTTGGGCTGATGCTGGCCGGTTTGTTGTGTGCGGTTCTCGGCTGGCGGGAATACCAGGCGCTGCTGCCCGTCTGCATTGGCCTTGTGCTGCAGATCGCCGGATGCGTAGTATATGAGGCTCTTGCGGCGCCCATTCCCGCTGCACGCTGTCGTTTTTACGCTCTGGCCGTCTGGCTTCTGGCGCCTGTGCCCTGTGCGTTTACAGTGGACGCCGCTTTCTTTTTTATCGGTCATATGACAAGTTACAGTTCACTCCTGGCTCTGCCTGCCGTCCTGCTGCTGTGGCTGTGCACGGGCTGCGCCGTCACATTGTTATTGCGGCGGGCCGCGCGGCGCTTCGGCCCGGAATAAGTCTCTCTTTCTTCTTATTTCGCGCGCGCAATTCCGCGCGCGTTTTTTGCTGCCCCTCAGCTTTTGGGACTCCTGTGGCAGTCGGGCTGGAGTTTAGGAAATCAGGTACAGCTCCAGCCTGATGTGTGTTATAATAACCTCAAACCCGCCGCTTGCGCGGCTACGCGCATTTCATGCGCCGATGCGCCGTCGCGCATGGGTTTGAGAACATTGAACCATGCAAAATTTCAGCGGCTTTGCCACTGCAATTTTGTTGTAGCCGCTTCGCGGCGTCCTGTTATAATAACCTCAAACCCGCCGCTTGCGCGGCCGCGCGCATTTCATGCGCCGATGCGCGGCATATCCCCGCCCGCGTACAAAATTTTTTCGAAAGCAGGTGTCCGAAACGGCTGCAGGAATCAAACAGCAAAGCGATTTTTCGAAAGGCTCGGTGTCGGCCAACATTCTTTCCCTGGCGCTGCCGCTTACAGTGGCGCAGCTCATTAACGTTTTGTATAACGTAGTGGACCGCATCTACATCGGCCACATCCCGGGCGCGTCCTCAGCGGCGCTTACGGGCGTGGGCGTCACCTTCCCCATCCTGTCCATCGTCATTGCGTTTGCCAATCTGTTCGGCACAGGGGGCGCACCGCTTTTCTCCATCGCACGGGGCCGGGGCGACGACGCCCACGCCGCAGATATTATGGGCAACACCTTTACCATGCTGCTGGGCACAGGCCTTGTGCTCACGGCGCTGGTGCTCGCGTTCAAAAAACCGCTGCTGTATCTGTTCGGCGCCAGTGATGCCACTTTCCCCTATGCGGACGGCTACCTCACCATTTATTTGTGCGGCACTGTGTTCGTGATGCTGGGGCTTGGCATGAACAATTTCATCAACGCCCAGGGCTTCGGCAGCATGGGCATGATCACGGTACTGCTGGGCGCTGTGGTGAATATCATTCTGGACCCGGTGTTTATTTTTGCGCTGGGCATGGGCGTACAGGGCGCCGCGCTGGCAACGGTGATCTCACAGTTTCTCTCGGCGCTGTGGGCCGTGGCGTTTCTCTGCGGCAAAAAAGCGCTGCTGCGCCTGCGTCCGTCTTCCATGCGCGTGCGCTGGAAGCTGGTGGGCGAGATCTGCGCCCTGGGCCTTTCGGGCTTCATCATGTCCGCCACCAACAGCGCGGTGCAGGTGGTGTGCAACGCCACGCTGCAGCGCTGGGGCGGCGATGTTTATGTGGGTGTGATGACGGTACTCAACTCGGTGCGGGAGATTACCACAACGCCCGTCATGGGCATTACCAATGCCGCGCAGCCCGTCATCGGCTTCAATTTTGGCGCAGGCGAATACAAACGCGTGCGTTCCGGCATTCAATTCATGAGTGCGGTCTGCGTTGGGTACACAGCCGCCGTATGGCTGTGCCTGTTTTTGTTCCCGCAGGCGTTTATCCGCCTGTTTACTTCAGACCCCGCCTTGCTGGCCGCCGGCGTTCCCTCCATGCACGTTTATTTTTTCGGATTTTTTATGATGGCACTGCAGTTTGCCGGACAGTCCACCAACACGGCGCTTGGACGTGCCAGACAGGCTGTTTTTTTCTCGCTGCTTCGCAAGGCTGTCATCGTCATCCCACTGACGCTGTGGCTGCCGGGAAGGTTTGGTCTGGGTGTCAACGGTGTTTTTCTTGCGGAACCTATCTCTAATTTTCTGGGCGGCGGCGCATGCTTTGTTACGATGCTGCTCACCGTCTGGCCGGACCTCAAGCGCCGGGAACGACTTCACGCCTCCGGCGCCCGCGGCTGACGGATATGCGTATTTCTTCCCGGCATCCGTGGCGCATCCTTCCCGGTATCCGTTCTTTCAATTTTTTCAAAAAACGCTTGACAGTTCATCCGTCATATGTTATTATAGCATCAGTTAGTTAACGCTAACCTCACGCTGTTGAAAATTTGCGGCTTCGGCCGCTTCTTTTCACAGCTCTGGTTAGTTAAAACTAACCAGAGCTGTGCTCCCGGAGGTGGAATTTTGAGCGACGCATTTCTTTCGTTGTTGTGCACACATTGCGCGCCAACGCTTTCGGGCGTAAAACCTGCCTGCATCTTTACGCTGCATAAGGAAAACATCCCGGGCTGGCAAACGGAGCTTTCTTCGTGCCGCAGCCTGTTTTCCGGCAACGGCCTGCGTCTGCGCGTTTTGTGTGGCTGCCGTCGGCATCTTGTTATCATGGTCTACCGCCCTGCATTGTTGCGGGAAAGCCTGCGCCAGCCGGAACGGCGCGCTTTTTTGCAGGCGTGCGGCTATCCCGTTTCAATGGGGACGGGACGTTTGCTGGATGAGCTTTCGCGGCGGATGCGCAGTGCAAAAGCAGGCGGTTTCCCCCACGAGATCGGCTTGTTCCTGGGTTATCCTTTGGAAGATGTCACCGGGTTCATCGCAGCAGGCGGCGCGGAGTATCGCTGTTCCGGCTGCTGGAAGGTATACGGCGACGTAGAACAGGCACAGCATCTGTTTCGTCGATACGCCGCCTGCCGCAAACGGTATCTGGCTATGGCGTCCAGCGGGCTGACACTTGGCGAAATGCTCGCCGCAGGCTGAACGCCCCGCTTTATCAATTCTAATCACGGAGAGGTGTTTTTATGAGCAAATCCGCAGTGATCTATTGGTCCGGGACGGGCAATACCGAAGCAATGGCGCAGGCCGTTCTGGACGGGTTGAACGGCGCCGGCGAGGACGCCGCGCTCTTTTCGGCAGACAGCGTTCGTGCCGCAGATGCGGCGCAATACGATAAACTGGCGCTGGGCTGTCCTGCAATGGGCGCCGAGGTGCTGGAAGAAAGTGTGTTCGAGCCGTTCTTTACCGAGCTTGAACCTCTGCTCTCCGGCAAAAAAATCGCCCTCTTTGGCTCTTACGGCTGGGGCGACGGACAGTGGATGCGCGATTGGCAGGACCGCTGCGCGGCCGCGGGGGCGGTTTTGTGCGGCGAGGGTCTGACAGTGAACGAGGCGCCCGACGACATCGCTCTGGCGGAATGCACCGCTCTCGGCAAGGCGCTGTCCCTTCTTTAAGGTGGCCCGGCCCGCAAACACCGGGCCATGACATAACGCTGGCACGCGCCCGCTCCCTCTGCCGGGTGTGACGCGCGGCGCGTGCCCCTCCTTTTTGCTTACTCCATTCCATCCTATTCTTCTTTTGTGGTGTTTCTCACAACGCAAAACAGGCCGTCCCGGGGACGGCCTGTTTTGCATGCCTGCTGTTTCCGATAACTTTCTGCTAAATTCCCCGAAAGTGCTGACATGAAGGCATCAAAAATGTTATAATGGCACGAACGGTACCTTATTTATGACTGTGCATGCCTTTTCCCCAGTTGCCGCACTCCCCCGTGCGCCGTCATGGACCGAATTTTATGGCACACTTGTGCCAAAAAGGAGGCTGGCTTATGATGGATACGCCCCGCGAGAACTCCACTCACGACTCCGGTGTTTGGCTTCTGGACAGGATCATGAACCAGATGAACGCAGGCGTTTATATCACCGATGTGGACACGGACGAGATCCTGTTCATGAACAGCGGCATGAAAAAGCAGTTCGGCCTTGTGGAGCCGGAGGGAAAAATCTGCTGGCAGGTGCTTCAAAAAGGGATGAGCGAGCGCTGTCCCTTCTGCCCCGTGCCGCGTCTGCTGCGGGACGGCCCTTCCGCAGCACCGCTCCGCTGGGAGGAACATAATACCAGCAACGGCTGCATCTATGAAAACTTCGACAGCCTGATTCAATGGCACGATGGCCGGCTCGTCCACTTTCAGCATTCGCTGGACGTAACGGAATACCATAAGCTCTCCATTGCGGCAACCACCGACGAACTGACGGGCGCGCTGAACCGACGCGCGGGAAAGGCCGCGCTGGCGGAGATGGCCGCTGCATGCGCCCGAACAGGCGAACCTTTCTCGCTTTGCATGTTTGATGTGAACGACCTGAAAAAGGCCAATGACCATTTCGGGCATGCTGCCGGGGACCAGCTGCTCGTTTCCATTGCAGAGGCAGTGCGCGGCGTGCTGCAGGAAGGCGATGTGCTCTGCCGCCTGAGCGGAGATGAATTTCTGGCGCTGATGCGCGGCGCACCACGAGAGCAGGCGGTACAGCGTATGAATACAGCGCTGGCAGCCCTGCATGGAGTCCAGGCGCTGTCCGAGCAGGCGGACGCGTTTTCCTTCGGCGTTTTAACGCCGGAGCCGAACGGTCCCGCGCGCTCCGTCGCACAGCTATTAAGCGACGTGGATGAAAAGCTCCACGAAAAAAAGCGGCGTCTCCACATCGCCAACGCCCAGTACGCGTTGCTGCATTCCCCACAGCGCAGCCCCGGCGTGGACTTCACCTATGATACGATTTATCTGCTGGACGCTCTGGTGCAGAGTACCGACGACTATGTCTACGTCTGCAACATGAAAACCGGCGTTTTTTGTTATCCCCAGGCCATGGTGGACGAGTTTGACCTGCCCGGCCGCGTCATTGCCAACGCGGCGGCCGTCTGGGGTGCGAAGGTGCATCCCAACGACAAGCAGGCGTTTCTGGAAGCCAACCAGGAAATCACGGACGGCCGTGCCGACAGCCATTGTGTCGAATACCGCGCCTGTAACCGCCACGGCGAATGGGTTTGGATGCGCTGCCGCGGGCACCTGGAGCGCGACGCGGGCGGCGAACCCGTATTGTTTGCGGGTATCATCACCAACTTGGGAAAAAAGAACAAAGTGGACCACCTGACGGGCGTATTTAACAAATTCGAATTTGAGCACGAGGTGCGCCGCCTGCTGGACGCCCAGCCCCGCGAAGGTGTGTGCGTGCTGTTGTTCGGCATCGACGGCCTTAAACGCATCAACGGCCTGTACAATCGGTTGTTTGGGGATGAGGTCATCCGTATTGTCTGCCAAAAACTGCAGACGCTCGCTCCTCCGGGGGGCACAGTTTTTCGGCTGGACGGCGATGAATTCGGGGTCGTCCTGCGCGGCGGCACATTGCGTGCTGTCCAAGGCTATTTCGGTGCTGTGCAGCAGGCCTTCAGCACACAGCAAACCTTTGACGGCAGTAAATTTTTCTGTACGCTGTCTTGCGGATGTGCCTTTGCCCCGCACGACGGCACCACCTATCTGGGCCTGCTGAAGTGCGCCAGCTCTGCGCTGGACCACGCCAAGCGCCACGGGAAGAACCGCATGGAGGTATTTTCGTCCGCCATTCTCGGCCCGGCTGAGCGAGCCATGGAGCTGACGGAGCTTCTGCGGGAAAGCATCGAAAACGGCTGCAATGGTTTTTCTCTGCATTACCAGCCTGTCTTTTCGCCGGACGGGCGCCTTTGCGGCGCAGAGGCACTAAGCCGCTGGCAGTGTGCGCGGTTCGGCAGTGTGCCGCCCGGTGAGTTCATCGCACTGCTGGAAAAGAACGGCATGATCCTTTCCTTCGGCCGCTGGGCCTTTCGGCAGGCGGTGCGCCAGTGCGCGGTTTTTCTGGATGAGTATCCGGCGTTCAGCATGGCTGTCAATCTCTCCTGCCTGCAGCTGGAGGACCCGACCCTGGTGGAATATCTGGCCCAAACGCTGCGCGAAGAGGGCGTGAGCGCGGAGCATATCATCGTGGAACTGACGGAAAGCTATCTCGCGCCGAATCTGGAACGGCTTTCGGGACTTCTGGCACAGATGCGCGGCCTGGGGCTGCGTGTGGCCATGGACGATTTCGGAACGGGTTATTCCTCCCTCAGCGTCCTCAAGCACGCCCCTGTCGACATCGTGAAAATTGACCGGAGCTTTGTACAGGGGCTGTGCGGCAGTGCTTTCGACCACTCTTTCGTACACCTGATGGTGGAGCTTTGCCACAGTGTAGGCATCCGCGTGTGTGTGGAGGGCGTAGAAACTACGGCCGAGCTTGCCGCTTTGCAGCCTTTCGGCGCGGATTATCTTCAGGGGTTTTTGCTGGGACATCCTGAGCCCGCAGCCCGTTTCGCGCCGTTGTTCCTGTAAGTCGTGCAAAGACAGCCGCTGCACTACTGTTTTTGACGCATCTCCGGGCGCTTGGACTCCAAGCGGTGTGCCGTTCTGGCTCATGTGGCCGCATGGATTGCTTTGCTGCGCAAAGCGGCTTTTGATTTACCTTACGGAGCTGCATTATTTTTCCGGTATCCGCGCGGCATATTCCTTAATTTTTTCAAAGCTCTCCGCACTGATGACATGCTCCACACGGCAGGCGTCCTCGGCCGCTGTCTCGGGCGAGACACCCAAACGAATCAGGCAGTCCGTCAACAGGCGGTGACGCTCATACACGCTCTCCGCCGCCGCGCGGCCCGTCTCTGTCAGACGGATGAAGCCGTCCCGGTCCACCGTGATGTATTCCGCACCGCGCAAAAGGCCCATGGCCCGGCTCACACTGGGCTTTGTAAACCCCAGCTTTGCGGCGATGTCAATGCTGCGTACCGCCCCTTTTTCATTCTGGAGCACCAGGATCGCCTCCAGATAATCTTCACGCGATTCAAACGAACGCATTTCTCGTCCCTCCTGTCTGTGCTGTTTTGGGGCATGCGGCCCGTTGAACCAGGCCCTTGTAATAAAAACAGGCTGTAAACTATGTTTTAGTTTACCACATCCGCGCCGCTTTCTCAAGCGCGGCAGAATATGGCGTCGCCCGCGCGGCAAAATACCGCGCGGGCGATGTTCCGTCTGTTTGAATTTCCCGTCAAAGATTAATGAGTCATCCACAGTGTGAAAGCTGCCGCCAATGCAGCGCAGCCAACCAGCAAATACAGCCATTGAACCGGACGGCGCGCATGGGTTTTCTGCCCCGGCACAGCGAACGCCCCTTTCTCTTCACCGCATCGGGTGCGGCTTCATTCCATGGTTCTATTAAACCACAGAAAAAGAACGATCCTGCTGCCGAAAGCCTTACAAAAAACTTACGGTTTTTATCCGGCGCGTCACAGCACACATTCCGGGTTGCCCCGCTGCCGGCTCACCTCGGCAAGCATGGCCAGTGTCACCCTGTCCAACACATCGTTCACCGCGTCATCCATCTGTTCCCACAGCCAGCGCGTGGCGCACTGCTCCGCCCGCGGGCATTCCGGCGCGTCCTGTGCAAGGCACGCTACCGTAGCAAGGTCGCCCTCCGTCAGCCGCAGGATCTGCCCCGCTGTGTATTTCTCGGGGGCATAGGCCAATCGGTAACCGCCTTGTGCGCCGCGCACGCTGCGCACAAAGCCCGCTTTTACAAGCTGTGAGATGATCTGCTCCATATACTTTTCGCTGATCTGCTGACGCGCAGCAATGCTTTTGACCGAACAGTACTCCTCAGGGTCCGCCAGTGCCAGATCCAGCATCAGGCGCAGCGCATAGCGCCCCCGGGTAGAAATTTTCATGGTACACGCATCCCTCTTGTTCCCCGCAAAAGGTGCAGAGATTTTTTCTTTTTATTATAAACGGGGAATTGCGCGGCCGCAAGTCAAAACCGGCAAAATAGATACGCTTTTTACTGCTTTTCTCCACAAAAAGACAAAGCAGGCCGCCCCGCGGGCTCTCTTTTCCAGAAAAGCCCTGCGGAACGGCCTGAAAACGGCGCAGAGCGTACCGGCGCTTTACAGCTGATGCGCAAAGCCCTCGGCCAGCTTCTGCAGCTCGCCCTTCGTCGTCACACGCGCGTCCCATTGCAGGATCTGCGCGCGCACCGTTCCGGGCAGCGCGATCCACACATCCCGCAATTCCGGGTCCGCGCGGTAATATTCATCCAAAAGCATGCTCAGCCCTCCGTTCTGCGTCCGCCGTCGTACAGCTTGGCCAGATTTTCAGCAAATACAGCCAGGCTGTCCAGATCCTCCAGCTCCACATCCGCGTGGCGTACGGCATTTTGTACGGGAGCCGGCAGGTTTTGATAAAATACGAGCATTTCCGGCGTGTAATCCTCAAGATTCTGCATTCTTTTCACCTCTTGCGGTTAGGATGCGCGGCGGCCGGGAAAATATTCAAACGGTAAAAAACACCTGCGGCGGCCGGGAAAACCCATTTGGGGGTTGGCACTGGCGCATGGGGCGTGGTATGATAAGGTCAGGAATCAATGTAAATGCCACTGGCGGCGCAGTGCGCCGCTCAAGCGAAAGGATCCTTGTTATGCAATACACATCACTGCCCGACGGGTTCACCATTCAGGAGCTGGACGCCTCCCATCTGGAGCAATTCAACGCACTGCTGCGCTATGCGTTCCAGGTAACGGAAGAGGAGCTGGTCCAGGTGGGCTGGCAGGAGGATGAAATCAAGCAGTCAAAATTCCCCATTCTGGAATCAGCCCATGTACTGGGCTGCTTCGAGGGCAAAACGCTGGCCGCGCAGATCGCCGTATATCCCATGCAGGTAAATGTGGAAGGCTCGCTGCTGGATACCGGGTTCGTCACCGGCGTGGCCACCTATCCGGAATACGCGGGCATCGGCCTGATGAGCACGCTCATCCGCCAGGCGCTCACCGATATGCGCGGGCGCGGACAGAGCATCTCGTTCCTGTGCCCGTACTCCATCCCCTTTTACCGTCACAAGGGCTGGGAGATCGTGTCGGACAAAATGACGTTCCGCATTCGGGACAATCAGCTGCCCAAGCCCCAGCCTGTGCCGGGAAAAGTGCGGCGCATCGCCTGGGACGATCCCTCCCTTGCCGCGGTGCATGACCGCTTTGCCGCCAAAACACACGGCTGTCTTGTGCGCAACGCGCTGGCCTGGGATGAATACTGGCGGTGGGATGTGGACGACGAGGTCGTGGCCATGTACTACGACGCCGCGGACGAGCCGCAGGGTTATCTTGTCTATCTGCTCAAGCGCGAGATCTTCAAGATCAAGGAAATGGTATATCTGAACGATGAGGCCCGGCGCGGCATGTGGGATTATGTCACGGCCCACTATTCCATGGTCACCGAGGTCTCCGGCTGCAACTATACCAACCATTCGCTGGCTTTCACGCTGGAGGACAGCGATATCCGCGAGACCGTGCAGCCCTATGTGATGGCGCGCATCGTAGATTTTGCGGCGTTCATCATGAGCTATAATTTTGCCGAAGCCTCCTCGGGCGATGCCATAACCTTCCTTATCCACGACAAAGTGCTGGACTGGAACGAACAGGAGTTTACCGTGCGGTTCCATGCAGACGGCACACATACGCTTTCGGCGGAACCGTCGCCCTACACCGCGGAAATGAGCATCGGCACGGCCACCTGCATGCTGATGGGTTACAAGCGCCCTGCATACCTGAAAAGCATTGACCGCCTGACGGCGGACGCCAAGACTACGGCGTTGCTGGAACGGCTGATTCCCACGGGCAAGGCATATTTTTCAGATTATATCTGAAGCATTCCACGCAGAGCAATGCAAGACCGGGAGCCTGGAAAGCTCCCGGTCTTGTTTTGTAAATTATTTGCGGTCGTGCAAAGGCACATAGTCCACCCGCGGTTTGACACTCTTGTATGCAGGACGGATGATCTTGCCCGCATTGATGAGCTCCTCGATGCGGTGGGCGCTCCAGCCCGCGATACGGCTGATGGCGAAAATGGGGGTATACAGCTCCAGCGGCAGGTCCAGCATGCTGTAAACGAAACCGCTGTAAAAGTCGATGTTGGCGGAAACGCCCTTATAGATCTTACGCTCTTCTCCGATGACCTTGGGCGCAAGGCGCGCCACTGCTGCATACAGCGCATATTCCTCATGGCGGCCCTTCTCCTCAGACAGCATCTCCACAAAGTGTTTGAACACATTGGCGCGCGGGTCGCTCAGGGAGTATACCGCATGGCCCATGCCGTAGATCAGGCCCGCTCTGTCGAAGGCTTCCCTGTGCAGCAGCGCGCGCAAATAGGCCTCGACGACCTCTTCGTCCGTCCAATCCCTGACATTCTGTTTCATGTCTTCGAACATCTGAACTACCTTGATGTTAGCACCGCCGTGCTTGGGCCCTTTCAGGCTGGCCAGAGACGCCGCCACGGCAGAATAGGTGTCGGTGCCCGAAGAAGTAACCACATGCATGGTGAAGGTCGAGTTGTTGCCGCCGCCGTGCTCGGCGTGCAGCACCAGCGCCAGATCCAGGATTCGGGCCTCCAGCTCGGTATATTTGCCATCCGCGCGCAGGATGTGCAGCAGGTTTTCAGCGGTGGAAAGCTCGGGCACGGGGTTGTGGATGAACAGGCTTTTGTCCAGCACATAGTGGCTGTACGCCTGATAACCGTATACCGAGAGCATGGGGAACAGCGCAATGAGCTGCAGGCACTGGCGCAGTACATTCTCGGTGCTGTTGTCCGTGGCCCGGGCGTCGTAGCTGTACAGCGTCAGCACACTGCGGGCCAACGTATTCATCATGTCGGCGTTGGGCGCCTTGAGGATGACGTCGCGCACGAAATTCGTGGGCAGCGAGCGGTAGCCCGCCAGCAGCTTCTTAAAATCATCCAGCTGTGCCTCATCCGGCAGCGCGCCAAACAAAAGCAGATAAACGGTTTCCTCAAAGCCGTACCGCTTTTCGCGGATAAATCCCGATACGATCTGCTCCACATCCACGCCGCGGTAAAACAGCTTGCCTTCGCAGGGCACCTTTTCGCCGTCTACCATTTTGCTGGACTGTATTTCACTGATCTCTGTCAGGCCTGTGAGCACGCCGTTGCCGTTCAGGTCGCGCAGGCCGCGGTTGACAGCGTACTTCACATACATTTCCGGCTCGATGACATTGTCCGCAAGGCACAGCTTCGTCAGCGCCTTGATCTCGGGCGTAATGGCCGAGTAATCGATGGATTTGTCGATGGGCATAGTGGTTCCTCCTTTTCCCGTTGTTCCCGCCGCGTTGCGGCGAAAAATTCTTCTAAAATAATGTGAACATGTTCATTATACCATAAAATCAGCAAATAATTGTTAACAATCTGTCACTCGCGGTAAAAAATATCCCGATAAAAAACGTCCCGGCGCCGCGAAAATACGGTGCCGGGACGGCGGGCTTCAATATTCTGTGCCGGAAGCCTCGTTGTTGAATATTTTGATGGCACTGGATGTACCCAGCCTGTCGGCGCCAAGCGCGATGAAGCGTTCCATATCCGCCACGCTTCGGATACCGCCTGCCGCTTTGATCCTGCAGCGGCCCTTCACACACCGCGCAAACAGCGCGATATCGTCGAATGTGGCCCCGCCGGTGGAAAAGCCGGTAGAAGTTTTAATGAAATCCGCTCCCGCTTCACACACCACGCCGCACATCGTTTCCTTTTCCGCATCTGTCAGCAGGCATGTCTCGATGATAACCTTCAGCACCTTGTTCCCCACGGCCTGCTTCAGAGCGCGGATCTCATCCCGCACGTAATCGGTATCCCCCATTTTCAGCCGGCCGATGTTGATGACCATATCGAACTCCTCGCATCCCTCGGCCAACGCCTGCTTTGCCTCAGCCACCTTTGCCGCCGTCGTCGTGGCTCCAAGCGGGAACCCGATGACCGTGCACACAGGCACGCGGCCGCCCAGATATTCCACGGCACGTTCCACCCAGCACGGGTTGATGCAGATGGATGCGGTGCTGTTTTCCAACGCCTCATCGCAGATACGGCGGATGTCCTCCCAGCCTGCGTCCGCTTTCAGCAGCGTGTGGTCTACCTTTGCCAATATCTCCTGTTTTGTCATACAGCTCCTCTTTTCCCGGGCGCGCGGCCCGTCTGTGTCTATTTGTTCCGCCCGCACCGGGCGCTTTTCTTTATTGTACCCGTTTTCCCTGCGGCGCGCAAGAAAACCAAAGGCGGGACAGCCGCAGCCGCCCCGCCCTTTTGCGCTTGAAAGCAATTATTTCACTTCGGTGACGACAACAGCCTTCACGGGGATATCCGTAAGGGCGATCTCGTTGTTGTCCGCATCCACATTCTTGAGGATGTCGGAAGCGATGTTGTTTGTGTTGTTCTGCAGCGCGGCAAACAGCGTGTCATAATCCGCTTTCGCAAAGCTGTCGAACTTGGCGGTGTCCATGGCCAACGCAACACCGTTGTTGGCCGCGTCGTAGACCTTGTTTTCGCCGCCGGGGAAAGAACCGTTGTAATATGCGGCAATCATATCATAAACGGAGGTGCCCAGGCCCTTCATCGCGGAGGTGATAACCGTCTCGGATTCGCCGGACTGGTCCACGTCCACACCGATGACCTTGGTACCGGCCGCTTCCGCAGCCGCCATCACGGAGTTTCCGACAGCGCCGCCTGCTGCAAAAATGACCTCGGTGCCGTTGTTGTACCAGGACGCGGCCTGGTTCTGGGCTTCCGGCGTGGCGTCAAAGCCGCCGGTGTAGTTGTACATCAGCTCAATGCTGCCGTCAGCCATGCCGAGCTCCTGCGCGGCATACTCGGCGCCCTGCACAAAGCCGTAGCCGTATTTTACAACGGCAGGCACGGCCATACCGCCCATATAGCCCAGCTTCGTCATGCCGTCCTTGACGGCCGCATAGCCGGCCAGGAAGCCCACCTGCTCCTCGGCGTAGGTGATACCCACGCAGTTGTCGGCGGTCTTATAGTTGTAGTCCGCATCATGCGGGTTGCCGTCAATGAGGATGAACGTCACATCCGGATACTGGTCCTGCGCGATGTAAACAGGCTCCTCAAACAGGAAGCCCGGCGTCACGATGACCTTCGCGCCGTTCTTCACAGCCTGGTCGATGGATTCCAGGTACGCGGTGGTGCTCTTTTCCGTGGGCTGATAATACTGGTGGGAGATGCCTTTTTCCTCGGCATACTTCACCAGGCCCTCCCAGGCGCCCTGATTGAAAGATTTGTCGTCGATGGTACCAATGTCGGTGATGAGGGCAAGTTCCGCTTTTTTGCCGCCGGCGGCACAGCCGGCGAACACGGAAAGCGCCAACACGACAGCCAATGCAAGTGCAAGCAGTTTTTTCATGTCAACTCTCCTTTTCGGTCGTCCGTCCCGGACGGGGCGGACAGATGATTCCATTGCCGTGCATAGAACGGCAACAGCTCCTTTTTTACAGCCGCCTCCGGCGGCCGCGGCCCAAAAGCCGCTCTTATGAATTCCCTTGTCCAGTATACAGAATCCCCGTGTGTTTTTCAAGCCCGCCCGGCATGGCGCAGATTACAAATTTTTTACAGCGCCGCTGTGCAAATGCTTCAAAAGGGCCGCAGCATGCTTTTGAAAGCGCGCGGCCGGGCACGGGCCGTCCGGCTGCACCGGGGCGCTGCAGAACGGCCGCTTTTTATCAAAAAACGTCACAGCACCTTTTCCGGGCCAAAGCCCAAAGGCAGCAATTCGCCCAAAGTCATTTCCCGCCAGTCGTTTTCGCTTTTCGCCATGATGACCCGTAAATCCGGCCCGCCAAACTCGTACAGCATCTGCCGGCATACGCCGCAGGGCGATGTGATAAGCGCGTCGTCCGGCGCGCCATCTTTTGCGCCCACCACGGCAACGGCTGCAAATTCATGCACCCCCTCGCTCACAGCCTTAAACAGGGCTGTACGCTCGGCACAGTTGGTTGGGGTGAACGTGGCGCATTCGATGTTGCAGCCCGTATAGACGCTGCCGTTTTTGGCCAGCAGCGCGGCGCCCACCTTGAAATTGGAATAGGGCGTGTAAGCATACTCCCGCGCGGCGAACGCGGCTCGGATGAGCGCTTTCCGGTCGATGTTCTGTTCCATCGTCGTCACTCCAATACACTTCCCAGCGCGATCTCCATCATATTCGTGAAGCTCGTCTGGCGCTGCTCGGCCGTCGTCTCCTCATGGGATACAAAGCTGTCGGAAATTGTGAGCAGGCACGCGGCGTTTTTTTTCGTGGCGGCCGCATTGTGGAACAGCGCAAAGCTCTCCATCTCTACGGCAAGACAGCCCTTTTCGTCCCGCAGCTTTTCCCAATAATCCGGCTCGGCGTCGCGGTAAAACACGTCGCTGGAATGCACCGCGCCCTCAATGAGCGGCATGCCCAGCCGCGCCGCGCTTTTGCGCAGTGCGCCGCACAGCGCCTCGGAGGGATAGGTCACGTCCTTGTCATAGCCGTCCTGCGTTTTGGCATAACTGCTTTCGCTGTATGCGCTGGTGGCCAGCACCACGTCGAACACCTTGGCCTGCGGGCTGTACGAGCCCGCCGAACCGATGCGGATGATGTTTTCCACGCCATATTGGGTGAACAGCTCCCAGGAATAAATGCCGATAGACGGCATGCCCATACCGCTTCCCATCACGGATACCGGCACACCCTTATACGTGCCGGTGTAGCCCAGCATGCCGCGCACCGAGGTAACAAGCCCCGGGCTTTCCAAAAAGGTCTCGGCAATGAATTTTGCGCGCAGCGGGTCTCCGGGCATGAGCACGGTTTTTGCAAAATCGCCCGCGGCGGCCGCATTGTGTGGGGTAGACATAGTTTTTTCTCCTTTACTGTCGGGTGATGCGCGGCCTCATACAAGGTAACGCGCGCGGATGTCCTCAAGCTCTGCCGCGCCGATTTCAAACTCGGCCCGCAGATATTCTTCAAAAGACGGATATTTTTCTTCAATGGCGTCCAGCGCACTTTCAATGCTCTCCCGCCGTACGCCTGTGGCGATTTCCGTCACCTGCTGCGCCTGCGCTGCGGGCAGTCCCGCCCGCTCCAGCATTCCGCGGAACTGGTCCCGCCCCGTGGTGCGGCAGGCATTGGTCAATAGATAATCCTCCACGATATCCTCCCGGGAAACGCCCAGCGCCTTGAGGATGAGCGCCGCCGCCACGCCCGTGCGGTCCTTGCCGGCGGTGCAGTGGAACAAAATGGGCGTTTGCCCGGCGCGGATGGCGCCGAACAGCGCCCGGTACGCCGGGTTGCCAAAGGGCATCCGTGCGTAGCTCTCATGCACGCCTTCTGTCAGCATCCGGATGCCGTCTTCACTGCGAAGCAGCTTTTCCAGGTCGAAATCCACCTCGCTGCCGTCCTCAGCCAGCATGGCGCTGGCCGGAATGTTCACCACGCCGGGGAAATCCGGGTCCGGCGCGAGCGTCCGCTCTTTTTCCGAACGGAAATCGAACACGGCACGCACGCCCAGCGCCTCGAAACGGGCGCGGTCCGCCGGAGTTTTAATATTGGCAAGCGCGGGGCTGCGGTAGAACGCGCCGTATTTGACATGCCTTCCGCCGCAGCCTGTATATCCGCCCAGCTCCCGAAAATTTTCGCACGCTTCAAACGGCAGCGGCGCGCCGGGTCTCTCTTGCTGCATGGGGTTCAGCCTCCTGTGTTTTTATGGCAGACGCATGCCTTGCATCACGCCTGCTCTTTCACGCTGCCGTCCGCGTACGCGGCCAACAGCTTTTTAAGGTCCGCGATCTGGTCCTTCAGCCGCGCGCCCTCGTCTGTATCTTCTACATAGACGCGTTTGCCGCTGGGCTCGAACACGTCCTTGGTAGACAGGATGTCCAAATTGTCCAGAATCGCCTTCTGGGTGCTTTCAAACGGGCCGTGGCTGCGCAGGGAAAGCCCGCGGGATGAAGAAACCAGCGTGTATCCCGCGATGCCCGTGCGCTGATGGTACGCTTTACAGAAGCCGCCGTCTATGACAATGAGCTTTCCGCCCGCCTTCACAGGCTGCTCGCCGCTGGCCGCGCGCACCGGAATGTGTCCGTTCACGATATGGCCCGTTTCAAAATCCAGCCCAAACTCCGCAAAAATGCGCCGCGCGGTGCCGCGCGCCACAGCCTCATCCTCGTTTTCGATGTATGCATAATAAGGGTTTTTCCGTTCGGGAAATTCGCCGTCCACGAACAGATGTTCAAAAGACGCCATGCGGTCCCGCCCGAAAATGGGCGACAGCGGGCCACACCACAGATAGTATAGAAAATCCCGCCCGCGGCGGCGCGCATCGCTGCCCACGGGCGCGAAATAACCCTGGCGCGCCATGCGTTCGCATTTGTCCATCCACGCACGTCCCGAAAACGTCTCCCCGCCGTATTCCACCCGGGCGAACTCCCCGTTTTCATCCAGCGGCACGGCTCCGTGAAACAGCAGATTGTTGTTTTCAATGCGGTACACGCTTCCCTTGGCATACAGAAAGCGAACGTGCCGCGCCAGTTTTTCGCTCTGCATGAAGCTCTGGCACAGCTTATCCAGCACGTCGCGCTCGCCGGGCGTCAGCGCGGCGGGGCGTGCGGGGTCCACCGTGGGAAAATCGCAGTCTTTCATGTGGTATTCCACGCCGTCGATCACGATGGTCTGAGACACGAAATCCACCTGTTCCAGCAGGGCGCGGCCCTGCATGCCGAAATCCGGGTTGCGGCCGATCAGCGCGCATTCCAGCTTGAACAGCATTACGGCGATGGCCTTGTGCATCCGTGCGGTGCGTGCAAGGTCAGCCGGGGTATACTCGCCCTCCTCTACCAGCTTGGGCCAAAAGCCGGAAACGTCCGTGTCCCGGTACACTTCCTCGGCATATTGGGAAAGCGGCCTCAGGCTGATGCCGTAGCCGTCCTCCAGCGTCTCCAGATTGTTGTAGCTGAGCGTCACATGGATGACGCTGGCAACGCACACCGTGCTGCCGGCCGCCGCGCCCATCCACTGCACGTCGTGGTTACCCCACTGTACATCCACGGAATGGTGGCGCATCAGCTCATCCAAAATGATGTCCGGCCTGGGGCCGCGGTCGAAGATATCACCCACGATGTGCAGGCGGTACACAGCCAGCCGCTGGATGAGCTGCGCCAGAGCGGTGATAAAGTCATCCGCACGGCCAATGTCAATGATGGAATCCAGAATACGCCCGTAGTAAAATTCCTTATCGTGGTCCTCAAAGTGGGCGTGCAGCAGCTCGTCCAGGATATATGCAAAATCCCCGGGCAGGCGCTTGCGCACAAAACTGCGGGTGTATTTGGAGGACATCATGCGGCACACGTCGATCAGCCGGTACAGCGTCTTTCGGTACCATGCGCCCAGGTCGCTCTGCCGCGGCTTCAGCTGGGCCAGCTTCTGTGCGGGATAATAGATCAGCGTTGCAAACTCCGCGCGCTCGGCGTCGGACATCTCGCCGGCCAGCACACGGTCCACCTTTTCCTTGATCACGCCGGAGGCATTTCCAAGTATATGCGTAAAGGCGTCGGATTCACCGTGCAGGTCGCTCATAAAGTGCTCCGTGGGCTTCGGCAGCCGCAGGATGGCCTGAAGGTTGATGATCTCACTGGAGGCCGCAGCCACGGTGGGATACTCCTTTGCAAGCTGCACCAGAAACTTTTCTTCTGCCGTATGAAGCATTTTTTGCATGAACAGCCCCCTTTCCGGGATTTCTTCTTAAGGAATATTGTACCACAAATGCAGAAAATATGGTACACTATCCCTTGAGAAAATCGGGACGGGGGAGGATAAGGCATGGAGACGCCCACCCACTGTACGTTGTGTCCTCGCCGCTGCGGGGCGGACCGCACGCGGACGCATGGCCTTTGCGGCGGCGGCGGTATGGTGAAAATCGCGCGCGCGGCGCTGCATTTCTGGGAGGAGCCCTGCATCTCCGGCACACAGGGCAGCGGCACGGTGTTCTTTTCGGGCTGCCCGCTGCAATGCTGCTACTGCCAGAATCACGGCATCAGCGCCGGAAATTTCGGGCGGGAGATATCCACCCGGCGCCTGGCGGATATTTTTCTGGAGCTTCAGGAGCAAGGCGCACACAACATCAACCTTGTCACGGCGGGGCATTACCTGCCCTGGGTATGCGAGGCACTCGATATGGCCCGGCCCGGGCTGCATATCCCGGTGGTATACAATACCAGCGGCTATGAAACGCCCGAGGCCGTGGCCGCCCTGCGCGGCTATGTGGACATCTGGCTGGCGGACGTCAAATACCGCTCGCCGGAGCTTTCCGCCGAATATTCAAACGCGCCGGACTATTTCGAGGCTGCCCGCACCGCCGTAAAGGCGATGATCGCGCAGGCCGGGCCGCCTGTTCTGGACGGTCAGGGCCTGATGCGCAGCGGCGTTATCCTGCGGCATCTGGCACTGCCGGGCGCCGCGGCGGATACCCGCGCCGTGCTTCGCTTTATGGCCGAGGAACTTCCGCCGGGAAGCTTTTTGACGAGCCTGATGAGCCAGTACACGCCGTTCTACAAGGCGAAGGAGCACAAGGCCCTGGGGCGGCGCATTTCGACGTATGAATACCGAAAGGCTGTGGACTATGCGGTGGAGCTTGGCCTGACGGAAGGTTTCATGCAGGAAAAAAGCAGTGCAAAGGAGGAATACACTCCCGCTTTCAATTTGGAAGGCGTGTGAGGGAGCTGGTATGGAGGAAAAGGATTCTCTTGCGGTTTATTACGGAAAAAATTTCTGGACGGCGTCCCAGGGCGCACCGGCGCAGGCCGTGCCCGTAGACTGGCAGTTCACCTGGGCCGGGCATTTGTGCCGCATCCCGGCGCTGTATGTTTCAGACGCCGGGCTTACGCTTGATGTGCTTCTGTTTCTGGACGGCGGCGCGGTGCGCACGTTCTGCAAAAAATATGCGGGGGTGGACGGCGAGCGCCTCACGCCCTTGGAAGAGCGGATGTTGGAGGGAGAACGGCCCATCCCGGAGGCTTCCTTTTCCCCGCGCCTGATCAACGGTCTGCCTGTGGAGCCGGGCGCATCCAGCAGCTTCACCTGGGTTCCCTTTGTGCGGCGCGAACGGCCCGACACCGCCGTAGACGCCGTGCGCGCCGCTTACTCTTCCCTGTGCCTGCCGGGCGACTGCTATGTGTGCCACCGTGTGCACGCCCCCTGGCCCCGCGGGATGCAGACCGCTGTAAAAAGCCTGTCACTGGAGGTCGCCGCCGGGCCGCGGTGGATGCCCGTCGGCCGCGAATTCGCCGTCAACGAAGTGAGCGCTGCCGCCTGCGCGGTTCCTTTCGCACACCCGGCTACAGGCGCAAAGCACACGCTTTATGTAAATGAACTTGCTTTCCTTCACCGCGGCCCCACACCGCGCCTGCCGCAGTTGGAGGAGGGCTGGCTGCCGGTGATCGCCTACGAGATCGTGCCGCCCCTGCCCGCCGGCGAGGAACCGGAGCTGATGGAAACGGGCCTGCCGCCCATCGAATGCACCGGGCCGGTCGGCGTAGCGCTGAGCGACAGCGGCCCCGGCCCGCACGGCACAAAGCCACGCGCAGCCTGCGGCTGGCTGCGCGGCGCGCAGGGCGGCGCGGTACATATGGCGCTGGCAGGCATCCATGCCCAGCGTGGAAGTTCTCTGCGCTATTCCTTCGAGGTGTAAGCATCCTCAGGAAGCCGCCCGGCTTTCCCGCCGGGCACGCTGAGCTTTCTCTCCTTCTTTTCGGAAACAAAAAGCGTCCCGTCTGCATCTTGCCGCAGGCGGGACGCTTTTTATTGTACGCATCCGGGTATTCCGCGCCGGACCGCGCTCATTTCAAAAGCAGCGGCAGAAACGAAAGGACAACGCCGAAAACGAGGAACAGCGCGCCCCCGAAACGGACGCCGAACCTGTATAACTCCGACGGCTCATCGGCGCGGTACGATTTCCACTGCTCGGTCCATTTCCAAACCAGCGCCGGACGAAGCAGGCACAGCAGCCCCAGCGCAATACAAACCGCCGAAAGGATCATACAATATACCATTCTCCACCTCTCTTTCCATTCCGTTGCGTTTCTTTCCCTGCCTCAGTAGTAAAAAGCCGGGGACGCCACCGCCATTATCAAAAACAGCACGAACGTCAATACAAAAAACACAGCCCATGCGATGACACGCGCAGCCAGAAAGCCCCGCGCAAAGTTGCGGCGGTTGGGGCGGCCCGGGCTGTCCAGCGCCCAGACGAGCAGGAACACCAGCCCGATCACCGGCACCATTCCCAAAAGGGACATTCCGAGATAGGAGCCCATGGATATCGGTTCGGGCAGTTCCGGCTGTCCGTAGCTTTGCATGCCGGGAGTATAATAGGCAGGCCGCTGCGCATAAGCGGGCGTTGGAACGCCCGGACCGGGTGTTCCCTCAGGCCGCGGCGGCATATAGATGGGCCGCGGCGCAGCCCCCACAGGGCTGCCGCCCTGCGGCGGATACGGATACGCCTCCTCCTGCCCGTGGATGGGAGGCACGGGCGCACCCGGTCCGGGCTGCGTCGGGATTTCCCCCGCGGGGACCGTCACAGGCGGCTCATCCAGCCGTCCGGCCTGCCGTGGTTCACCCGCTCCCGCCTCCCGCACGGGGGACTCCGGCAAGTCGGCTGCGGGCGCGCCTCCGCTTTCCTGCCCGGACTGCCCTGCATCGCGGGTGCCGTCCTGCGCTTGAGCCTGCGGCGGCTCCGCCATCCGGTCCGGCTCATCGGGTTCGATCATACGCCCGCAGTTCGGGCATGCGTCCAGGCCCGGCACAAGCGCCGTGCCGCAGATAGGACAAAAGTTTTTTGCCATTGCAAAACGCTCCTTTCCGCGCGCCCCATGGGGCCTGCGGTCAAAAATACATATATACCTGGCAGGGGATCATGCCATTGTACAGCTTGCGGCGGCGTTTGGCCTTTTTGCCGAAATGCTGCTCAAAATCCGCGTCCGCCGTAATAATGTATGCGCTGCGCACGGGGTTTTCCTCCAGCCGACGGCCCAACATGCGCTCCAGCTCCGCGGCGGCGGCAAGGTCGCCCAGGCGCTCGCCATAAGGCGGATTGGTGAACACCATTGCGCCGGGGGCAGGGGAAAAATCCTTCACATCCGCCGTAAAGAACCTGCAGTGCTTTTCCACTCCCGCCAGCTTTGCATTGGCCGCAGCCAACGCCACCGCCGCAGGGTCAATGTCAAAGCCTACGCCTTGGAATTCCACGCCCCGCCGGATCTCCGAAAGGGCTTTCTCCCGCTGCTCTTTCCAGACGGCGGCAGGCAGAAACGCATAGTGCTCCGCCGTAAAGCGGCGCCGCAGGCCGGGGGCCATGTTCATGGCCTTCATCGCGGCCTCGATCATCAGCGTACCGCTGCCGCAGAACGGGTCCTGCGCCAGTGTGTCGGGATAGATGCGGCCCAGGTCAATGATGGCCGCGGCCAGCGTCTCCTTGATGGGCGCCTCCATACTGTTTTTGCGGTAACCGCGCTTGTGCAGGCCGTCGCCGGAGGTATCCAGCATTACCTCCACCATATTTTTGCGGATGGAAAAACGTATTTTGTACAGCGCGCCGTCCTCTGGCAGAACCTGCACCCGGTGCCCGCGCTTGAGCCGCTCCACCACAGCCTTTTTCACGATGCTTTGACAGGCCGGAACGCTGGAAAGCGTACTGGACAGACTACTGCCCTTCACCGGGAACTCCGCGTCCGCGGGCAGCAGCTCTTCCCAGGGAATGGCCGATACGCCGTCAAACAGCTCGTCAAAGGTAACGGCCTTGTAGGTCTTAAGCAGGATGAGCACGCGCTCGGCACAGCGGCTCCACAGATTGGCGGCTGCGATGATGTCCGGCCCGCCGCGGAACGCCACGCGTCCATCTGTGACAGCGACATCCTCTGCGCCGATGCGCTTAAAGTCGAACGCCGCGGCGCTCTCTGTGCCAAAATAGCAGGGTGCGATCAAATCATATTTCAAAATTGTTTTCCTCGTCTTTTTAAAATCGTGTCAGGGCAGCGCCCCGGCATTCCGCAGGCCGGGACCGCCGTGACGGCTTGGGGGCAGTAAAGCCGGTACCAGCCGTACAACGTGCGTTATCGGTTTAAGTATAGCACAAGCCCGGCCGCATCACAAGCGGCGGCTGTTTTCTGAATGAAATGATCCGGCGGTGCGGCGCCCGGCACCTGTCCCCCTTCCCTTACCGATCCGACGGCCGGACGGAACATGAACTGCAACACCTCCCGGTTCGGGAGCAAAGTAATTCACAGAACAGCTTTTGGTACCGATGTCTCCATCCGGTCGCGCCGTACCTTAAAGGCACCCTGCAAATACGCCGCATTGTTCTTTCATATATGGTATAATAACCTCAAACCCGCCGCTTGCGCGGCTGCGCGCACTTCGTGCGCTGATGCGCTTATCGCGCATTGCTTTGAGAACATTGAACCATGCAAAACCGCAATGGATGCGGTTTTGTTGTGGCCGCTTCGCGGCGCCATGGTATAATATGTCCGGTTGGCGAATGTAAGCCGCAGGTGAAGCATGCGCTTAGCGGCATAGATACCATGTTTCTTAGTGAACACGAGCGGCACCCGAAGTGCGAGCTTAGAAAATGGTATATTGTCCGTGAAACAACAGGAAGCCGCCGTTTGGGGCGAAAAGGCAAATGGCAGATAGCTGCAGCGACTGTGAAAGAATCGAGTTGATCAAAAAGCAGAAGGCCCCATATTTTGTCAGAGAATCAAAAACCGGTTACGTCGTTATCGGTGACAATCAGCGCATAAAAAGACATTCTCTTTTTCTATGCAAGCAATGCGTCTCTGAGCTGCATCTTTTAGCACTTGAATTCAGATATGGCTTTCTGACAGAAATGTCTATCGCAGCTGAAGCCGTTTATAAAAGCGTTTAAGCCGGAAAAGCTGAATTATGAACTTCTGCGCGTAGGCGGCGTCCATATGCACGGCATATATTTTCCAGAAGAAACGGCGATACGCCCCGCCCCGGCCCTGTTTGGCAGTTGGGGAAGGAATTGTCGTCGGAGAAATATCGTCCCTCCTCAGAAGAATTGGCAGCTTTAAAGACACAGTTGAACATAGAATTGGACAAGCTCTTGTTATAGACCGCCTGCTTGACCATCATACATCACCTGCGGAAGGCCCTGTTCCCGGCGCCGGCCGCACAAAAACATCCTGCCCGGAATTTATACGGGCAGGATGTTTTGCAGCTTGTCGAAAAAGCTACGCTTTTGCGCCAAGCTGCCTACGAACAGGGCCTGCGGCCCCGTTCGCCGCGCACGGCGCGGGATTATTTTAAATGAAAAAGGGGTTCGCCATCCCTTTTTCAAGCTTTTTCCCCGGACGCTTCTTTTCCTTCTTTGCCTTTTTCGATGGTCTAAAAACATCCTGCCCGGAATTTATGCGGGCAGGATGTTTTGCTCCTTCACGCTGTCGGCGCTTCAATGAAAAGAACCGCTTTATCCCAGAACATTTTATCCGGTCGGTTCCGCCTTACTCTTTCTCCAAGCGCTTGAGCAGCAGCATGCAGAGAACGGACGACATTGCCATCACCAGAGCCAGCGGCCACAGGTTCCCAGCGGAAAATCCGCCGTCCTTCATCAGGCAAAAGCCCCATGACGCAGGAAATATCCGTCCCGCCGCACCAAGAACGCCGGGCAGCAGCTCCGACGGGAACATAATGCCCGACAGAAGAATGGAGGGAAGAAAAACGAGCTGGGAAAACATGGTCAGCTTCGCCTGATCCCTTACTGCCACCCCAAGCACGCCGCCCACGCTCAGCGACGCGGCAGTAAAAACCGCCAGGGCACCGAAATACGCTGCCGGGTCGGCAGGCGCCGCCGCGCCGAATGCAGGCGGCGCAGCCAAATAGATTACCGCGCTCATCAGCATCAGATGCAGAAATGTGGACAAGAGCGCCGGGATGAGACCGAAGTACAGCGGCACACCGTTGGCTTTGTACATTTTTTTGATATCGCCGCCGTAGATCTCCACCAGCGAGGGCGGCAGGCCGATCAGCGCCCCCATGGAGACACCCATCACCGTCATGGACGGAACCAGCGTTTCCCGCGCGGACGGGTTGACCGATGTAAAAATCCCTCCCATCATTGCAAAAAACAAAAGCGGCACCACATAGCAGGTAATGAGCAGCGTCCTGCTGCGGATGTCCAGCCGCCATTGCAGCGCCGTGCCATACAAAAACGCCCCCATCATACATCCTCCTTCGCAATATCCATAAAATGCTGCTCCAGTGTTCCCCGTCCTACTGTAACATCCAGAATCGCGACGCCGCACCGTTTGTAAGCTTCCAGCAACGGCAGCAGGGCCTCCCCTACGTCGTCAGCCTCAAAACGCTCCTCACCCTGCGCTGTCCGGACGCACACAAGGTATCGGCTGCCGATATGCGCGGTCAGTTCCGTCACAGTGCCCAGAAAAACCAACTCTCCGCGGTTCAGGATGCCGATGCGGCTGCACAGGCTTTCCACCTCCGCCATATCATGGCTGGCCAGGACGATGGTTTTCCCCTGCGCCTGCAGTGCGCGGATCTGCGCGTGGAGCGCCACCCGCCCCTCCACGTCCAGCCCGGCTGTGGGTTCATCCAGAAATACCACGTCCGGCCTTCCGGTGAGCGCAAGTGCAAGATGCAGCCGCCGCTTTTGTCCGGTGGACAGCGCGCCGTACTGCGTTTTTTTCATCCCACCGATGCCCAGTGCGTCCAGCATGGCCGCATCCGGCTTCGTTCCGTTCCATTTTGCAAACAGCGCCACGGCCTCCATGGGCCGGATGTGCGCCGGCAGAGAGGCGGACTGAAGCTGTATCCCGGCCTTGCCCCACACCACAGCACTGCCGCCATCCTGCCGCCGCAGGCCCTCGATGCATTCCAGCGCCGTGGTCTTTCCCGCGCCGTTCACCCCCAGCAGCGCAAAGATCTCGCCCTGCTCCACCGTGAAGGTCAGTCCCTTCAGCACCGCACGGCCTGCGTAACTTTTTTGCAGGCCCTCCACCCGTATCGCACAGCTCATTGCATATCCTCCCCTGTCGGCCCTGTCCCGATCCGGGTAAAATAGGCGTCCAGCGCCGGCTCGATGTACGCACTTGCCGCGGCCTGCCTTTGCCGCCACGCGGCGTCCGCTCCGTCAAAGCTTCCCATCTCCATCAGCTTTGCCAAAATTTCCATGTCCCCGCCGGTGAACTCCGTCACCATCTGCCAAAATGCGGCCGCCAGCGCCTGCCCCCGCGCCCCTTCGGGCGGCTCGCCTGCGGCCTGCAGACGCAGCGCCTCGTCCTGCAGGCGGTTGAAGGTCTCCAGCATCGCCCGGCCGCTCTCCTTGTCGAAGCGGCTGCGGATATGGTCCAGCGTTCTTTCGTCAAAATGCTTGATGAGCCAGTAAAACTCATTTTTCATCTGCAGGTTCACAATAATATCCGCGTACTTTTTAAAGTCCACCGTCTGCATCTGCAGCACCTCGGCACGCAAAGTCTCAATGGCCGTGAGTGATTCCGTCAGCACCGCGATCTTCTCCCGCACGGCGGCAGCCTGCGCTGCCAGCGCGTCCGCAACGTCGGCGGGCGTATCCAACGGCGCAAGCCTGTTTTTGATGTCGTCCAGGGAAAAACCCAGAGACTTCAGCGACAGGATTTGATGGAGCTGTATCATATCCTTATCCGTGTACAGTCTTCGCCCGCCTCCGCTTTCTGCCGTGGGAGAAAGCAGTCCCTCCCTGTCGTAGTATTGAAGCGTGCGGACCGTGACGCCCATTCTTTCCGCCAGCTTTCCCACGGTCATAAAGCCATCCGGCAGCGCCCGTTCATTTTTTGGCATCTCTATCACCTCCCTGCCATTATATTTCATGACGCCGCGTCACAAGCAACCCTTTTTTGACGCCCATGCAAAATATTTTCCGGCGCTTGGCGCAAAAAAGCGCCGCGCGAAACTTCGTGCGGCGCTCTGCCTGCAATCTTCATTGAAAAGTACGCATCAGCGTTCCGGAATCAGTACGCCGTAGCTGCCGTCCTTGCGGCGGTACACCGCGTGGATCTCATCGGTGTCCGCGTCGCGGAATAAAAAGAACGTGTGGCCCAGCATATTCATCTCCAAAATCGCCTCATCCACGGTGCTTGGCTTGCAGGAAAAGCGTTTTTCGCGGATGATGCTGTATGCTTCTTCCGGCTCCGCCTCGTGGGCGGCAAGCGCGAATTCCTCCACCGCGGGCTGATAGACACGGTTTTCCAAACGCTTGCGGTTTTTAACGATGCGCCGCGTCAGCAGGTCTACCGCCGCGTCGAACGCATCTTCCATACGGTCGGCCGATTTCTCGGCACGGCTCGTAAAGCCCTTGTCTTTAACGGTCACCTCCACCGTCTGCCAGTCCTTTTCCACGGTCACGGTAACGTTCGCCTCCGCGCTGTCGGAAAAGAATTTGTCCAACTTTGCAAGCTTTGTTTCCACGCGCTGTATAAACGCGTCCTTCAGGTTGACTTTTCGTCCTGTGCATGTGATCTTCATAAACCAAAGCCTCCTTTAACAGTTGAAAAAGCGGCGTGGACAACCCCGCTTCTTCTGTTTTGATTATACCACGTCAGCACGTGATTTTACAAGGATTTTATAGGCAATATTTACAAAATGTTATTTTAGCATACACAAAAAAATATACAATTCGCACGCAATGTAAATTAAAAAGCGGCGCAACTGAACAAGCCGCGCCGTTTTGAGCGGAGATTTCTTTCATTATACGCCGGAAAAGCCCGCGCGCCGCAGGCTCTGCCCGCTCAATGCCCCCGGCGGGAGTAACCGCCGCCGCGGCGCGCCTCGGTGACGCGGCGCAGGTCGGAGATTTTTTCCTCGCTGCGGGATTTGAACTGGCTCATCATGTCCTCAAACGACATTTCACCCTGCGGCTGCGACTGAGTGCGGGGCTGCCAGGTGCGGCCGGTATCCGCGCGCTGGGGGCGCGGGGGGCGCGGCTCAGTGCGCTTGATGGAAAGCGCGATTTTGCCCTCGGGCGAGATGCTCATCACCTTCACCTTCACGGTCTGTCCTTCGCTCAAAACGTCGGAAAGCTCCTGGATATACTCGTTGGACACCTCGGAAATGTGTACCATGCCGGTTTGGCCGCCGGGCAAAGCCACGAACGCGCCGAATTTTTTTACGCCGGTGATCTTGCCCTCTACGATGCTTCCTACCTCTACTGCCATGGATTGCGATAACTCCTTACGTTAAATAAAGTTATAAAAATTGCGAAGCCGCAATGCTTACCAAAACCGGTGCAGTCAGTCCCCCGACATATCCACATAGATATGCTCGCCGGGCAGCACATATCCCAGCTTGTCGCGCGCGATGCGCTCCATATACGCCGCTTCGTCGCCGGAATCCAGTGTGCGCTGCAGCTCGGTGTTGGCCGCCTCCTGGGCGGCTACCTGCTGCGTCAGGTTCTCCAGCTGCTGGCGCTTGGAAACGATGTCGATCTGCGCAAATACAAGCGACACGCACAGATAGATGCAAACGCAAACAAGCCCTATGCGTACCGCAAGGGCCGAAAAGCCTTTTTTCTGTTTGCGCTTTCTCTCTGCCATAAACCTTTCTCTTCCCCGGCCGGCGCGTTTTGCAGCACGGCCGCACGGGGATGCTCCATCCACAAAAGGGTACACTTCCCCCAGTGTCACTTTGAATTATACAACACGCGGCCGCTGTTTTGCAACCTTTTCTTTCTGGCCGCCCGGCTTTTTTTCACACGGCCGGCGCTGTGCGCCGTACGCACACGCTGAAAACGCGCCGAAACCGCACCCGCAAACGGGCGCAGCACCGCGCGCCACAGCATTACGAACGGCCAGGCCAGGCACCAGCGAACGAACGCTTCGACGCCGGAAAGCAGAGGCTCCAGTGCGGCGCGGCTGGCCAAAAAACACAGCACACATCCCGCCAGCGTATACCAGCGCGGCTGGCCTGCATAAAAACGGCTCATGGCCGCGCTGCGGTACAAAAGCGCCCCCACGGCCAGCACAGCGGCGTCGCAGATAAAGCATACCGCTTTGCCTGAACCCAGCAGCATGCGTGCGGCGCTGTAGCCCACACACAGAAGAAACCCCAGCCCGGCGGCGTAGAACAGATCCCGCAGCGCGAGCCCCACCGGGACTCCGCCAACCATTTACCGCACCAGCCTTTTAAACAGGGATTCCTGTTTTTCCCGTTTGGCGGTGTACTGGACATATTCGATGGAACCGTTGATCTTCACCTCGCCCGTCTGAACGGAAAGCTCGCTGACCGTCAGCCCTTCACCGCCGATGGCAAGCGTGCCGCCGGGCGTTTCCAGCGTGGCCGTGAAAGAGTCGTAGGAGACGATGGACAAAATGCCCGTCGCTGTAAGACGCTTGCGGTCCTCTATTACAACACTGTGCGGCGTCTGCCGCGCCTGGTTCGCCGCCGGGGCGGCCGGATTGATCGTCATTTGTTTTGCACCTCTCTTTATCACCATGTGTATGCAAAGAGCGGCGCGCATATGACGGCGCGCAGGAAGCCGAAGGGACTGCGTGCAAACCAAAACGGCTTACTCCGAAAGCACCACGTACATCTCGCGGGCAAGGTCCTTGCCTGTGGGCGCCTCGGTGGATACCACCTTCACGCGCACGGGCCTCTGGCCGAACGCCACCTCGATGACGTCGCCTTCCTTGACGGCATAGCTTGCCTTAACGGGCTTGCCGTTCACTGTGATGCGCCCGGCGTCCGCCACCTCGTTGGCCACAGTGCGGCGTTTGATGAGATGGCTCACCTTCATAAATTTGTCAATGCGCATGGCTGCGCTCCTTTCTGTTGTCTTGTAAGAAAAATGCAGCCGGAGGGCTTGTCCTCCGGCTGCATGGAAAAGGGCCGATATCGCTTATTTCGCCACGGCGTCCTTCAGAGCCTTGCCGGCCTTGAAAGCGGGAGCGGTGGTAGCGGGGATCGTGATCTCCTCTTTCGTGCGGGGGTTGCGGCCTTTGCGGGCGGGGCGCTCGCGGGTCTCAAACGTGCCGAAGCCGACAAGAGCAACCTTGTCGCCGGCCTTCAAGGCCTCGGTGATGCCGTCCAGAACAGCAGCGACAGCCTTCTCGGCGTCCTTCTTGGTCAATTCAGCCTCAGCGGCAACTTTCGCGATCAGATCAACTTTGGTCATTGTAATAAACCTCCGAAATAATGATTGAGTGTATGTTTTCAAAGCACGGTTAGCGCTTTGTAAAAACCTCTTTTGCTCTTTTCCATAGTTTGTCCAACTCTGCGGCGCTTAAATCATCCACCGCGCAGCCCTGCTGGGCGGCCAGGCGTTCCATTTCCCTGAAGCGCCGCACAAATTTCACCGTTGCGGCGTCCAGCGCCTCTTCCGCGTCGCAGTCCAGAAAGCGCGATACGTTCGCCGCAGAAAACAGCACGTCGCCCAATTCCTCCTGCTGCGCATCCGCACTGCCCTGCGCCACAGCCTGCTTCAGCTCCGTCAGCTCCTGTTCCAGGTCCGCGATGGCGGCCTGCGCGTCGGGATAGGTGAAGCCGTGGTCAGCCGCGCGTTTGGCCACCTTTCGGCTGCGCATCAGCGCCGGCAGGGCCGCGGGCACGCTGTCCAGGTCATCCCCCGCGCCTTCGCGGTGCTTTTCCCGGCGCTTGAGCGCCTCCCAATTCTGCAGCGCCTCGTCCGGCGTCTGTGCGCCGGCGTCCCCAAAAATATGCGGATGCCGGTAGATGAGCTTTTTGCAGATGCCCGTACAGACGTCCCCGAACGTGAACGCCCCCTGTTCTTCCTCCATACGCGTGTGCAGAGCCACCTGGAGCAACACATCGCCCAGCTCCTCGCACAGAAGGCTGGCATCGGCAAGGTCGATGGCGTCCGCCACTTCGTAGGTCTCTTCGATAAAATTCTTGCGGATGGACGTATGCGTCTGCACCTTATCCCACGGGCAGCCATTTTCCGGATCCCGCAGCAATGCGACAATCTCCAGCAGGTCTTCCATGTTATAGCGTTCTTTCTGCGTCAGCCCGTTCATGGAATACCCCTTTCCGTCTACTCCATAGATTTTACATGATAGGCCCTCACTTTGCAAGTAGTTTGGCCCTTTTTTTCCCGGATTTGCCCCCATCCGCGGGCTTTTTTTACATCTGCGGCCCCAAACTGCGCGGAACCGTTTTTCTTGCGCGGACACCATGCGCCATGGGCGCACGCCAAAGGGCAGAAAAGCGCGCCGCGCTCCCCTTTTCCGGGAGCGCGGCGCGCCGGCCCCGCTATATTTTTTTGCGCCTGCGGATCACCGCAAAGCGCATTTTCGGCCCGTTACAGTTTGCCCCCGCACCCAGGACAAAATATGGCATGTGGGTCTACCTCCGCGCCGCACTGGGGGCAGTAGACAGCCGTCTGTGCATCGTCTGCCATGGCGGCTGCTGGCGCAGGCTCCAGCGCCGCGATATCCTTTTCGACAGCCGCGATGGTCTCTATGTAGCGCTCCACCAGCGCCGTGTTTTCCTCGCCGTTTTTGTGCAGCGCATACACCAGAGCGCCAAGCTGGCGCTGGGCGCGGCTCAGCTTGTTTTCCAGCGCCAGCAGGTCCATCTGCTTTTTGCCCTTCTGGGCCAGGTCTCCTGTTGTCTTTACGGCCGCGTCCGCCAGCGTGGCGGCCGCGCCCTTAAGTTTATCGAACGTGGTCATTTCCAGCACCTCTCTTATTTTACCTGTTTTACTTGAGCTTTGATTATAGTATAGTATGAAGCCGCGCGCTTTGCAATGCATTCATCCGATGAATTCCCGCAGCATGGACGTCCTGGGGATGCTCTGTTCGGGCAGCGGCATGCACAGTGCAAAACGGCTGCACAAGCTTTCCAGCTGCGCCGCATAAGGCGTTCCCGGCGCAAGCTCACCCCGCAGCGCGGTGACAAAAGGCGCAAGACAGCACACCTCGTAGGAAAAGCTGGTATCCAGCAGCAGGTCTGCTTCGGGTTTGAAAACCTTGATGTTCTTATCCTCTCCCTCGCAGACGGCGGGCCACATGGAAAAAGTCTTTTCCAAGCTGTGGCCGCGGAACTTGTGGTCCCGCACCATGCGGCGTGCCAGGCGCACGTCCCGCGTGGGCAGAATGCGCTGGCCGTCCCGGGAGTATTCCTCCCGCATGCCCGCATAGATCTTGAACGCGCTGCCCTCGGGCAGCAGCGCCGTCAGGCGGGGGTTCAGCGCATGGATGCCCTCGATGACCACCACACCGTCCCCCACCTCCACGGGGATAACGCCGTGGCGGCGGCGCTCTCCGCAGAAATCGAAATCCGGAATCTGTGTTCGGCCCGTGCGGATGAGCTCCAGCAGACAACGGTTGATGGCCGAGATATCCAGTGCGTCCACGCTCTCATAATCCACACTGCCGTCGGGCAGACGGGGATAATCCTTTAGGTCCTTGTAAAAATTGTCCAGCGACACCACCGCGCTGCGCCGCCCATGGGCGGCAATGCAGTCCGCCAGCTTGTGAGCGGTGGTCGTTTTTCCGGAGGCAGACGGCCCGGTGAGCATCACCACATGCGCGCCGCTCTCCCGCACGCACGCAGCCGCGTGCTCGACGCGTGCGGCATAGTCCTGCTCGCAGTAGTCAATGAACGCCTCGGGCGAGCGGGCCGCCACGTTCACAAGGCCCAGTTCAACGAGCCGTTTCGGGATCCAGATCAGCGTATTTGGCATAAAAGTCGTCAACTCCCTGCTTGCGCGCTTGCACCACATCAAAGCGCTCGATGTATTCCAACGGATATTTATGGTTGAAGATGCGCCGGATGTGCCCGTCCGGCCCCACCAGCTTGGTGGAACCGCCCGCTCCCGCCGAAAGGATGGTGTGCACCTCCTCCATAATAAACACGTTGTACAGCCCCGCATAGCCGGGCCTGGTGTAGCCCGTGTTCTCCAGATTCTGCAGCGTGCCCTTCTGGCGGTACAGGTAATACGGCTCATAACCGTTTTCCCCCAGCAGCGCGCAGGAATCCAGCATGCGTGCCACATCCCCATAGGCATTCGGCGCGTGCTCGATAACGAGGTTTGAGGCACGCTTGAGCGTGAGCGTATGCACCGTGATGTTCTCCGGCGCAAGCGCCAGCACCCCCTGCAGCGTCTGCGCAAACCGTGCAGGCGTATCCAGCGGCAGCCCCGCGATGAGGTCCATATTGATGTTCCCGTGGCCCAGCCGCCGCGCCTGTGCAAAGCAGTCCAGAACATCCTGCGCAGTATGCCTGCGGCCAATGGCCGCCAGCACCTCGTCCGATAATGTCTGCGGATTGATGGAGATGCGCGTGGCGCCGTATTCTTTGATGACGGCCAGCTTCTCCGGCGTGGTGCAGTCCGGCCGGCCGGCTTCCACGGTATACTCACGTACAGCGGGCACGTCGAAATTGTCGCGCACGGCCTGCATCAGCGTGCGCAGCTGCGCGGCCGAAACCGCCGTCGGCGTACCGCCGCCGATGTAGATGGTCTCCAGCCGCAGCCGGTTGCGCCGCGCCAGCGCGCTGATCTCCGCAAGTTCGCGGCACAGCGCCTGGACATAAGGCTCAATGAGGCTGCCCGATTCCGCAGTGGTGCGGGAAACAAAGCTGCAATAGCTGCATCGGGACGGACAGAACGGAATGGAGATGTACAGGCTGTAGCTGCGCGGCGTGTTCAGCGCCAGTACGGGCGCCTGATTGTCCGCCGTCCGCACCGCCAGCTTATATTTTTCGCCGTCTGCAAAGTATTTATCCCGAAAGAACGACTCTATCTCTTCCTGCGCCTTACCGGCGCGGCGCATGTCGTGAACCAGCCGCACCGGCCGCACACCCGTCAGCATGCCCCAGGCCGGGCGGCGGCCCGTGGCCTCGCACAGCAGCAGAAACAGCAGGCGGCATATCTCATATTCCGCCTGCTCCGGCGGCGTGTCCTGCGCCAGCGGCGCAGTGCGCACGGCGCACAGGCCGTTCATGCGCACGCCGCATACAAAACGTTTTTTGCCCCGCAGCACCGCAACGGCGTCCGCCCCGCGGGCGGGCCACCGTTTCGCCAGCAGCGCGGGCCGAAAAAACAGCCGCGTCACATGCTCGGGCTCGTAGCCGGAGGCAAGGCCCCGGATATAGATCTCCATATGATTAATTCCTATCTTTTTGTTAAAATTGCAGATACCGATTGTTCGCCCGTTCCCGGTCCATGGTGGAAAACTCCTCGTGGCCGGGCAGGACCTGCACGTTTTCCGTCACTGCGACGCACAGCTTTTTCAGGCTTTCCCGCAGTGTGTCCCAACTGCCGCCGGGCAGGTCCGTACGGCCCACGTCCCCCGCGAACAGCGTGTCGCCGCTGAACAGCAGACCGCCGCACAGCAGGCAGACGGACCCGGCGCTGTGGCCGGGCGTGGCGATGACGCGGAACGCGAGATCCGTGTCCACGCGGATCTCCTCTCCGTCCGCATAGGCGTTGTCCGGCGTGGTGAACGGAAAAAGCTCACCGCCGCACGCGTCCTGCGGGGCCAGCCAGACCTTCGCACCCGTTTTCCGCTGCAGTTCCTCCACTGCGCCCACATGGTCGTAATGGCCGTGCGTCAGCAGGATATGCGTCAGCCGCGCGCCCTCCTGCTCCAGCAGCCGCAGATATTCCTGCGCCCCGGCAGCCGGATCGACGGCAGCGGCCAGGCCGTTTTCCCCCACCAGCAGAAACGTGTTGGTGTACAGCGGCGGCGCCGCGGGAATATGGTATATTTTCATATCCTTCTCCTTCGTTTTTCAGGCGGCACGCCGCACTCAGCGCTTCCATTCGTCGGTGTCGATCACGATGGTCACAGGGCCGTCGTTGGTCAGTGTCACCTTCATACCGGCACCGAATTCACCCGTCTCCACACGGGCCAGGCCTGTTTTTCGCAGCTCGGCCACGAATGCTTCATACGCCTCCACCGAAAGCGGCGGCTTTGCCGCGGCGATGAAACTGGGTCTCTTGCCCTTTTTCGTATCGCCGTACAGCGTGAAATTGGACACTACCAGCGCCTCGCAGCCCAGCTCCTCGGCCGAAACGTTCAGCTTGCCGCCGGCGTCTTCAAAGATACGCAGGCCCGCGCATTTCTGCGCCAGCTTTTCGCAGACGTCCAGCGTGTCGGCGTCCCGCACGCCCAGAAGGATCATCAGCCCGCGGCCAATGGCGCGCGGCGCGCCGCCGTTCACAACAACGTCCGCCGCGCTCACGCGCTGGATGACAGCTCTCATCGTTCATTCCTCCGTGCCTTTTTTCCGCTCACACGCGGGTAATGGTGGTGATGCTCTTGATTTTCCTCAGCCGCGCGATGACGGTGTTCAGATGCTCGGTGTTGTTCACGCCGATGGTCAGCGCCATTGTGGCACGGCCGTCGGCCAGCTGCCGTGCCGAGATGGCGTAGCAGGGCAGATGCATCTCCGCGATGAGGCCCGCCACGTCGGCCATCAGGCCGTCGCGGTCCATGGCCGAGATCTCAAGCGAGGATTTGAAGCTCTCCTTCACGCTTTCCGCCCAATGGGCGTTCACCCAGCGGGGCGCGTCGTCGCCCAGAAGGCCGGCCCGCGCGTTGGAACACGAGCGCTTGTGGATGGAAACGCCAAAGCCGCGCGTGATGAAGCCGATGATATCGTCCCCCGGCAGCGGGTTGCAGCACTTTGCAAATTTGACCAGGCAGTTGTCCAGCCCTTCCACAATAACGCCCTCGCTGGATTTCTGCTTTTTGATGGGGACCTGAAGCACCTCGGCAGGGCTTTGTTCCTTGAGCAGCTTCGTGTATTCGTCCTTGATCTTTATCATCAGGCGGGAGAGCTGGATGCCGCCGTAGCCGATGGCCGCGTACAGCTCTTCCGGCGTGTTCAGGCGCTGGCGGCGCGCAAGGTCAGCCATAAATTCGTCGTACTTTTCCTCAGGGATGGTGATGAGGTTGCGGCGCATCTCCTTGTCCAGAGCTGCCTTGCCCTCGGTGATGTTTTCTTCCTTGCGTTCCTTTTTGAACCAGTTGCGGATCTTGTTCTTGGCCTCGCTGGTGGCAACCAGGTTCAGCCAGTCGCGGCTGGGCCCCTTATCCTTGGGGCCGGTTATGATCTCGATGATCTCGCCCGTCACCACCTTGTGGTCTATGGGCACAATTCGGCTGTTCACCTTCGCGCCCACCATGCGGTTGCCCACGGCTGAGTGGATGGCGTAGGCGAAGTCGATGACGGTCGCTCCCGCGGGCAGATTGATGACGTCGCCTTTCGGCGTAAAAGCGAACACCTCCTCGGGCAGCAGCTCGCTTTTGATGTCCCGCAGCAGGTCGCCGGCATCCTCGCTCTCCCGCTGGCTTTCCAGAAGCTGGCGCACCCAGGCGATACGGTCGTCCAGCTTATCTTTCGTGCTCACGCCCGCCTTGTATTTCCAGTGGGCCGCCACGCCGTATTCGGCGGTCTGGTCCATCTCCCAGGTACGGATCTGCACCTCAAAGGGAATTCCCTCATGTCCGATGACCGTCGTGTGCAGCGACTGGTACATATTGGGCTTGGGTGTGGAGATATAGTCCTTGAAGCGGCTGGGGATGGGATGGTACATGTCGTGGATGACGCCCAGCGCATTGTAGCATTCGCCCACTGTGTCCAGAATGATGCGCACCGCGTACACATCGTAAATTTCCTCAAACGTGCGGTTCTGCATATACATCTTGCGGTAGATGCCGTATACGCTCTTGATGCGCTTTTTGATGGTGCATTTGTCCATTCCGTTCTCGGCCAGGCGCTCCTTGATGCGGTCCGCAATGCCGCTGATGAACGAATCCGCGCCGCCGTTTTGGGCCAGGAAAGAGGTGATCTCCTCATAGCCCACAGGGTCCAGATACTGCAGGCTGCGGTCCTCCAGCTCCTCCTTTACATTGCTCATACCCAGACGGTGGGCAATGGGAGCATACACCTCCATGGTTTCCAGCGCCTTGTCACGGCGTTTCTGTTCGGGCCAGCCGTCGCCGGTGCGCATGTTGTGCAGCCGGTCGCACAGCTTGATGAGCATCACGCGCACATCCTTGCTCATGGCAAGCAGCATTTTGCGCAGGTTTTCAGCCTGCTGCTCCTCCACTGAGGAAAACTTGATGCGTCCCAGCTTGGTGACGCCGTCCACGAGCAGCGCTACGTCCGGCCCAAAAGCAGCCTTCACGTCCTCCGCCGTGGTCTCGGTGTCCTCCACGGAGTCATGCAGCAGCGCGGCCACCACGGAGTCCGTATCCAAGCCCAGGTCCACCACAAGGCACGCCACGGCAACGGGGTGGCTGACATAGCTTTCGCCGGAAAGGCGCGTCTGCCCCGCATGGGCCGCCGCAGCCATCTCGTAAGCCTTTTCGATGCGCCCGGCGTCGTATGGGCGGCCGGAATCCGCCACGGCCTGCGCCAGGTCTTCAAAAGTCTTTACGGCATTTTTCGCTTTTTCTTCCATCACTGCGCTGCCTCCAGTCTGCGTAAAATCGGCGCGGATGCCAGGTCCTTTTTGCCCGCCGCGGGCACCAGGCACCACCGTGCGCCCTGAGGCGTTTCGCGCTGCTCCAACAGACTCAGCTCGCGCAGCGCCTCCAGCGAGACAAGCGCCTTACCTGCGCCCCGCGCGCCCAGCTTGGCAAACAGCGGGCGCAGGTCGCCCGCCGGCACGCCGTCGCGGGCAGCGCCCACGGCGCGGTACAGCGCCACGGTGTCCGCACGGGCGGGCAGCAGCGCCCGCCGCTGGCTCTCTGTCAGCGGCGCGCCGCACATCAGCGCCTCATACAGCTCCGTGCCCTCCAGGTATGCCTCGTCCAGCCCGGCCGGGCGCAGCTCCTTGATGCGCGCGGAGATCATCGGCCCGTTCTTGCCCTCGAACACCGAAAGGCACACCGCCGCGTCCACCGCGTCACCCACATTGTAACCCAGCGCGCCCGGCCCCTGGCCGAACACCGCCGCATACAGCACTCCGCCGCCCTGCTTCAGGCGCAGGCGCGTGTGCTTGCCCTCGCTGAGGGGATATACTGCGTCGATCACAGCGTTTTCCACAAAAAATACCGGCGTGGGGTTGCCGTGGCCAAACGGCGCGAGCACCGACAGCGCGGCCACGTCCTCTTCTTTCAGGCCGGACAGCGCCAGCGGCGCGTCCAGCCGCAGCGCCGGGCGCTTGAGCACCGGGTGCTCCTGCGCGGCCCACGCGTTGACCGCCTTGCGGAACGCGGGCAGGTTTTCCTCCCGCACAGACAGCCCGGCGGCCAGCGCGTGTCCGCCGAACCGGATGAGCAGGTCTCCGCAGGCGGCGATGGCATTGTACAGCGAAACGCCCGCGATGCTGCGGCCGGACCCCTTGCCCTCGCCGTTCTCGTCAACGGATACGATGATGGCCGGCTTGCCGAAGCGCTCCACCACGCGGGAGGCCACGATGCCGATAACGCCCTGGTGATAGCCTCGGCCCCACACGACAAGGATACGGTCCGCGCCATAGGTCTCATCCGCGGCAACGCTGTCCAGCACGCCCTGCAAAATATCCTGCTCGGCCTTCTGCCGGGCCGCATTCTGTGCTTCCAGCCCGGCCACAATCGCTTCGGCCTCCTCCGGGTCCTCACACAGCAGCAGTTCCAGCGCGGCGGCGGCGCTGTCCATACGGCCCGCCGCGTTCAGGCGCGGCGCCAGCCCAAAAGAGACATTTTCCGCCGTCAGCTCCTTGCCCCCAAGGCCGCAGGCCTCGATGAGCGCCGCGATGCCCGGACGCTCCGTCTGCTGCAAAAGTGCCAGCCCCGCCTTGACGATGCGCCGGTTCTCACCCTCAAGCAGCATAATGTCCGCAATCGTCCCAATGGCAGCGAGGTCCCCGTAAAAAGGCAGCATCTCGTCCGGCGTGCAGCCGTCCAGGGCCGCAGCCAGCTTGAAGGCCACGCCCGCGCCCGAGAGCGTCTTGCACGGGCTTTCGTCGCCGGGGAGCTGGGGATTCACGATGGCCGCAGCCTCCGGCAGCGTCTGCGGCGGCAGATGATGGTCCGTCACCACCACGTCCACGCCCTGCTCTTTGGCGTGGGCAATGGCCGCATTTGCCGAAACGCCATTGTCTACGGTGACAATCAGGCTCACGCCCTTGGCGGCCATCAGGTCCACCGCCGTCTCGGAAAGGCCGTAGCCGTCGTCATCCCGGCTGGGCAGCTTGTAATAAACGTCCGCACCGGCGGAATCCAGATAGGTATACAGCAGCGCGGTGGCTGTCACGCCGTCCACATCGTAATCCCCGAATACGGCGATGCGCTCGCCGTCGTCGATGGCGCGGTGGATGCGTGCCACGGCCGCCTCCATGCCGGAAAGGAGCATCGGGTCAGACAAAGCGTCCCCGCCGCCGCACACGGCGCGCGCCGCTTCGGGTGTGTCCAGCCCACGGGCGCACATCACGTCGCACACAAGGCGCGGCATGCCCAGCGCCGCGCTGAGCGCGGCGGAGCGGGCTGGGTCGGGGCGGACGGTCTGCCAGGGACGGTAAAACATGGAATGGGTCTCCTTCTCACAAAAAATCACGGTTTTTTTCCGGGGCCTTCCCCGGACAGGCGGTTCTGAAAATTACACAGCCGCGGCCGCCGGACAAACGGCGCGTCTCATTTCTGCATCGTAAAGCCGTTTTGCGCCAGCCCCTCCTGGGCCAGCACCGTCTCCAGCGCCGAGATCTCGGCCTGCATATCCACGGCGGTGTTCTGCAAAAGATTGTCCATCAGGCCCCGGAAGGCGGTGGACATAGTGTCCAGCACCTGGGACACCTCGCTCTGGATGCCCGCCGCCACGCTGCTTTCATCGGCATGCGGCGCCACCTCATTGTAGGTATTCAGCAGCTTGACGGCTGTGGGCAGATAATAGCTGCAAAAGCGCCGCGCGTCGTCGGCGCACTCTGGGTGCAGCTTCACCCAGGCAAAGATATCCTCGGTGTGCTCGCGCAGCCGCGCCGCCTTGGCGCGGATGTCGGCGTTTTCAATGCGTGCAAGCTGGCGCTCCAGCTCCCGCAAATATCCGCCGCCGGGCTCATCCTCCGGGACAGGCTCCTGCGCGGCGGGCGCGGGCCGGGGCTGCTCTTTGCCCAGCGGAGCGTCCTGCTGGCGGGCACGCTCGGGGTTCTGTGCGCGCCAGGCGGCATTGTCGGCATAAAAGCAGGCGGTCTCGGCGTCCACAAAGCCCAGCGGAAAATAGCCGCGCCGCACCATGTCGAGCAGGTCGCGTTCCACTTCCTCGGGCTTGCGGCCGCTGGCACGCGCAATATCGGATACCGGGCACACGCGGCGCTCGCCGATGATCGCATCATACAGCCGGAACCGCTTGATCCGGTTCATCAGGGCAAAGCCGGCCTGTGCGGCCTTCCAGCCTCCCGCGGCCAAAAGCGCGGGTATCACAACCAGCATCAGCTCATCTCCAAAGGAAAAACCGTTGCTGATGCACCAGATCACCTCGCTGACACCGCCCAGCGCCGCCACGCCCATCAGTGCGGCCCAAGCGCCGCCCGCAATGCCCGCGCACATGCCCAACAGCTGCTTGCCCCGCAGCGTATCGTTGCTTTGGCGGCCCGGAGCGTCCGGATTCGGCGCACCGCCCGTGCCTGCGGCGCCCTGCGCCTGTGCCCCGGCGGGATAGCTGTACTGCGCGGGCTGCACCTGTGCGCCGCCCTTTCCGGCGGCCCTGTATCCATACTGTGTGCCGCGATGCTCTTTTCCATACGGCGTGCGGCGCACACTTTCCTGGCGCATGCGCGGCACGATGACCAACAACAGAATGATGATAAAAACGAACGCGCCCAAACTCCAGCGCTCCCTTCTTCCCCGCCCGCCCTACCGGCCGAGCAGCTCGTCTTTGGTCAGGCCCTCCTGGGCCAGCACTGTTTCCAGCGCCGAGATCTCGGCGGAAACGTCCATCGCAGTATCCTTCAGCAGGTTGTCCTGCAGGCTCTGGAACGCGGTGTTGATGGTGTACAGGATACCGCAGATATCCGTCTGTATTTCCGCGGCAACAGCACTGCTGTCGGCCTGCGGGTCCACCTCGTTGTAAGTGCGCAGCAGTTTGAGCGTGGTGGGCATGTAGTAGCTGACAAACCTGCGGATCTGGCTCTCGCCGCCGGGGTGCTTTTCCAGCCAGGCGATGATCTGCACTGTCTGCTCCTCGATGCGCTGTACCTGCTCCAGTACGGGCGCGTCGCTGATAAGGCGCTGCTGTTCACGCAGATCGCTCAAAAATGCGCGGCACTCAGCCAGAACGCCCGCCGGCTCCGGCCGTGCGGGCTGCGCCTGCCGCCGGGCCCCGGCTTCCTGCTGCGCCTGCCGCTGGGCCAGATACAGCCGGTACGCCGTCTCACCCGAAAACAGGCGCGTGCCGTCCGGCGCAAGGTAAACATCCTCATATTTTCCCGAGCTGATCAGTCGGAACAGATCTTTGCGGACGGCTCCCTGGCTTTTGCCTGTAAGCTCCGAAAGCTCCTGCAGTGTGCAGTAGGAACGCTCGCCCAGCACGCTTTGGTATGTGGCGATACGCCGCAGCGTGCGCGATTTGAGAAATGCACCAAATGCGCCTGCGAAAAACCACAGCGAAATGAACCCCAGGATCAACGCCCCGGCCGGGTCCCCCGGTTCAAAAGCAGAAAACGCGCACGCCGCCAAAATGCCCGCAGGCAGCATCAGGCCGCCCGCCTCGCTGAGCGCGCCGTTTGCCTTTTTTGCATAATCCCGCCGTTTGCGGCGCCGCTTTTCCTTCTCAGCATTTTTCTGTGCCTGGGCGATGGCGCTCTGGATGCCCTGCACGCCGTCCCTGGCCGCAGCGCCCAGGTCTTTCACGGTACGCTGCACGCTTTCGTTGTCCCGCAGCGAGGTACTCACTTCTCGCGCGGCGTCCTGCAGCGCGGCCGCCACGGTTCCGATGGTTTCCTTCACTTCTTTTTCAATGCTTCTGCCCAGGTCGTCCTCCGGGCTTTTGCGTCCATTTCCGTTGTACGGGTCGTTCATAGGTTCCTCCGATATGGTGGATATTCGATTTTTCCGTCGGGTTCCAGCCTCCCGCTCAAGGTGCGGGAGAAAAATTCTGCGCCACGCGTGCGGCGGCCCGCAGGCCATCCACTGCCGCGGACATGATACCGCCCGCGTAGCCTGGCCCCTCGCCGCAGGGCCAAACGCCCCGCACATCGGTGCTCTCGCCGTTTTCATCCCGCGGCAGGCGCACGGGGCTGGACGTGCGCGTCTCCAGCCCGGTGAGCACCGCCTCCGGCGTGGTATAGCCGCGCAGCTTCCGCTCAAAGGCCGAAAGCCCTGCGCGCAGAGCGCCCGTAAGCTCGCCGGGAAGCAGGCTGCCCAGATCACAGGCTGTCACGCCGCGCGGGTAGGTGGGCTTCACCACGCCGGCGTGCAGCGTGCCTGCGCCTTCCAAAAAGCTGCGCACATTTTCGGCGGGCGCCGCGTAGCCGCCGCCGCCCGCTGCGTATGCCTTTGTCTCCAGCTCCCGCTGAAACGCAATGGCACGCCGGGCATCGCCGCCGAAATCCGCTTCGTTCACACTCACCACCACGGCGGCGTTGGCGTTTTCTCCATCCCGCGCGTGCAGGCTCATGCCGTTGGTCACTGCGCGGCCCGTTTCGCTGGCGGCCGCCACCACGCTGCCGCCCGGACACATACAGAAGGTGTAAACGCACCGTCCGCCCACATGCTGGGAAAGCTGGTACTCACCCCTCGGCAAAGCCGGATGGCCCGCCGCATCGTGGTAAAGGCTTTCTTCAATGCGGCGCTGCAGGTGCTCGGCCCGAAAGCCCACCGAAAAAGGCTTTGCCTGCAGAGTAAAACCCGCGCCGTCCAGCATTTCAAATGTATCCCGGGCCGAGTGCCCCGGCGCGAGCAGCAGCGCACCGCAGGGCAGCTCGCCCTGCGGCGTGCACACCGCCGCAAGCCGCCCGTCCCGCACGCGCAGGCCGGTGAGCGGCGTGTTGAAAAGCACCTTCCCGCCCAGCGCCTCGACCTCCCGCCGGATAGACACAATAACATCCCGCAGCGCATCGGTGCCGATGTGCGGCTTCTGCTTGTAGGCAATATCCCGGGGCGCGCCATGCGCCAGCAGCGTCCGGGTGACAAAAGCACACAGCGGGTCGTTGATGCGTGTGGTGAGCTTGCCGTCTGAAAACGTACCCGCGCCGCCTTCGCCGAACTGGATATTGGCGTTTTCGTCCAGCAGGCCCGCCGCGTTGAAGCGCTCCACCGCCTGTGCGCGCTGCTCCATGGCCGGCCCCCGCTCCAGCACGATGGGCCGGAACCCCTGCCGCGCCAACAGAAGCGCCGCAAACAGTCCCGCCGGGCCAAAGCCGCACACCACCGGCGAATGCGCCAGCGGCCGTGTGCCGTTATGCACAGTAAATGCGGCGGGCGCCGCTATTGAAACATAGGGCGCAAAGCGTTCGAACGAACGCTCCGCACCCTCGTCGGCAAGTTCCAGGGCAACGGTGTACACAAGGCTGGGCCTTCCATGCCGTGCGTCCACCGAAAGCTTCGCAATGCCCGTATTTTTTATGCCGTGACGCGGCAGCCCTGTTTTTTTCAGGGCCGCCGCCACAGCCTCCTGTTCGCCCGCCGCAAGCGGCAGGCGGATATCTCTCACCAGCAGCATCGTCACTTCACCGTGATGTCGCACAGCACGGAGTACGCCCCCGTGGCGAACACCGTCTTTGTGCCCGTAACGATGATCTGCGCGCTGAATTGCTGCTGTCCGCTTCCCTTTACCGTAATATTCTGCGCCGAGGCGTCCACCTGTGCGATGACGTCCGATGGCGAGATGGCCGCCAGCTCCTCGGCCTCGCCCACCAGCGTTACATTGTTGATGCTTTCGGTGATGACCTTCACATCCACACCGGAGGGCGCGTTCACCACGCGGATATCGCTCACCGTGATGGCGCGCGGCTCGCCGTAGCCGCTGGTATCAAAAGTAACTGTGGCCTCCTGCACGTCATCCACATTCACAAGTCCTTCGCTCAGCTGGATCTTCAGTGTCTCGGCCTTGCCCAACTGGACCCGCGCCAGGTTGATGAAGCCCGCGTTCACGCTTTCGATACCGTCCACCGTATCCGCCGCACCGGCGATGCGGATGGTCGCCGGGGAGATGCTGGCGTTCAGCTCGGCGGGGTCGTATCCTGCCGGCACATTGCTGAACTCAAACTTCAGCGGCACCTCCTTCAGCTTCAGTACAGGGATCGTCACCTCCACCTGTTCACCCTCCAGCACCGTGATGCTGCTGTCTGTGATGGCATGGCCGTCCGCGTCCAGAAATTCCAGCGCCGCACTGTCCAGCATCGTGCGGTCGCGCTTTTCATCGCTCTCCACGCGGGCCACCACCCGCGCCACGCGCGCCAGTTCGTCCACAGGCCCGCGCAGCGTCACCTCGGCGGGGGAGGCCTGCTTTTCGCCCAGATAATACCCCTCGGCCGGGTCCACGCTGGCTTCCACTTCCACGGTGAATTTCTGCGTGCCGATCTGCGCAAACGTCACGTCCACATATGCGGGCGAGATGGAGTCGATATCAAATTTTGTCAAAGACGTATCCGCGCGGCGCGCCTGCAGCCGCAGCGTGTATTCGCCGGGCATGCCTGAACGGGAAACCTCGGTATAATCGGGATACACGACGATGTCGGCGGGGTCTACCTCATTGATCGCGCTGCTGTCACCCGAAATCACCACGCTGACCTTAGTATCCTCGCGTTTCACAATGTCCAAAGACGCACCGGTATACAAAGCTGAATTGTAATCATAGGAAACACCGGACACAGTAATGGTGCGTGTCTGCGTCGGCTCCTGCGCTATGACAACAAGCCAAAGCAGCACGGCCAGCATTGCGGAAACCGCCATTGCAAACCACCGGTTGGAAAACAGTTTTTCAAACCGGCCCATGGGTTTTGCCTGGGAGGACGCGTTCGAGGGAGCGTTATTCGTGTTGTTTTTCATGCTTTCTCCTCCAGAACGGGCGTTTTTTCTCTTCGACGGCCGGCGGGACCATGTCACCCTCCAGCAGGTTGAACAGATTCTGCCTGTCCAGCCGGCGGATGAGCACGCCGTTTTTGGCCAGCGAGATGATGCCGGTCTCCTCGCTCACAACCACGACAACCGCGTCGGAATTCTCGCTCATGCCAAGGGCCGCGCGGTGGCGCGTACCCATGTCCTTGCCGATCTCCAGGTTGTTTGAAAGCGGCAAAAAGCAGCCCGCGGCCTCGATACGGCCGTCGCGCACAACAACGGCGCCGTCGTGCAGCGGCGTGCCTTCATAGAATATCGTGCCCAGCATCTCCGGCGTAATATCGGCGTTGAGCACGGTGCCTGTTTTGATGATCTCGGAAAGATTGGTGCGGCGCTCCAGCACCACCAGCGCGCCCGTGCGGGAATCGGCCAGCTGCTCGGCGGAATCGCACACCGCCACGATGGCGCTCTGCCATTTGGCGCGCAGATCCCCCGGGTCCGCCTTGCCTTTGAACAGCTGCATGCCGAACAGGCTTGTGCGTCCCACCTGTTCCAGCGCGCGGCGCAGTTCCGGCTGGAACACCACCACCAACGCAATGATGCCGAAGCTCATGATACTGTTGATGAGCCACGCCAGTGTGCGCATGCCCAGCAGATTTGCCACGGCATACGCCAGCAGCACGGCAATGATGCCCTTTGCAAGCTGCGCGGTGCGCGTCTGGCGCACCAGCGAGATGGCCTCGTAAATTAAAAACGTCACCACGAGGATGTCCAAAAGATCCACGATGGGGTTAAAATTCCCCTTGACGTTCAATATGAAATTATACCAGATGGACTGTAACTGCTCCGTCACCTTCCGGCCTCCGTTCCGCCGCCCCGGCATGCCGGGGAAATTAAAAATTCGCCGCGCTCCTCTGCCGCGCGCGGCTGCGCGGCCCGCCATCTGCACGCTGCGGAGAAACCCAAACAAGCCATTGATCCGTATACCCTGTTTCCAGGCTTCCGCTCCGCTTTCGGTCTGCATCTGCCAAACGGATATATTATACCATATTTCTAAGCTCGCACTTCGCGTACCGCTCGTGTTCACTAAGAA